>MDTG01291469.1_pt1 | contig 15174 bp, 13 predicted proteins | sample 811421 | NCBI WGS metagenome assembly MDTG01 (sample SAMN05326645, study PRJNA326480) | marine metagenome | isolation source: seawater | place: Pacific Ocean: South East | collected 2011
GGTTAAATATCTTGCAACTATAGTATAACCTGCTGCACAACTCATAGCTAATAGCTCTAAGAAGTTACCTAAAAGTGGGTTTGGAGCACTTACACTAGTTGTCGCATTTACACTTAAACTAACAACTCCAAGCATTGCAATTACAGAACCTAAAATAAGTTTTTTTGTAATAATCTCTTTTAAGAAATATCCAGCTGCCATTGCAGTTATTAAAGGCATAAGTGATGCAATCATTCCTGCTTGAGAAGCAGATGTTAGCTGTAAAGCCTTAGCCTCAAAAATAAAATACAAGCATGGTTCAAAAATAGCTAATAGTAAAATAAACTTTATATCTTTTTTTGTAAAATCATACTTCAAAAAACTTTTTATGAAGTAAACAAAACATAAAGAAGCTGCAAGCATTCTAATAAAGATTACAGTAAAAGGTGCTAAGTCATCCATAGCAGCTTTTAAAGCAATAAAAGAACTTCCCCAAATAAACATCGCAAAAACAAGCGATAAAACACCAATTAAATTAAAATTTTTTGTCAATTTTTATACTTTTTATATGAAATTTTTTTGAAATTATATCTGTTATTCCAAATAAAAAAATTAATTTATAAAAAGTTAAAGTTTATTTTAGTATAATTTCGTTTCATAAAGAGGAACACTGAGAATATTTCAAATATTTTGAGTGCTCTTCTTTAGACCCTTACAATCATTATGTTGAGATAACGCCCCAGGATGGGAACATAGCAAGGCACCTCTCTTAGTGGTGTGTTTGGGTATCTGGAGAAGAGTACTTTTTAAGTACTCTTTTTTTTTGCACTGATTTTTCTAATAAACTAAAATTACTACAATAAGTCTTCAAAATTTGAATTTAATATCAATAATTTTCTATCATTTTTATTATAAATAAATCTTTTATCTTTTTCTTTTATTGCTTTTAATATAATTAGTTTTATATCATTTTGAGATTTATTATTTCTCTTCATAAAAAGTGAAAAATCTTTTAATGTGATAAATTTAGATGTGTTTGTATCACTATTTTTTTTAAGTTCTTCAATTTGTGGCTTATAAATAGAACGCATTTCATTAAATGCACTTTGTAAAAGTTTTATTTCAGAATTTAAAACATTCATCATATCTTTTTGATTTCTCTCTAATCTATTTATTTCAGATATATACTGTTTTTTCATCCATTTATGTGATTTTTTTAATAAAGCTATTTGTTCATCTTTAACTTCAATAACTAAGCTAATTTCATTATTTTGCTTTGCCTTGTTACTTGAAGTAGTTGTAGCAGACTCATTTTCCATTTTATCAGTTATATAAACAAATATTTTACCTGATTGTTTTATTGATTTTAATTGATTTTTTTTTATTCTGTAATGTATACCTTGTAAAGAAAGCCCAAGGATTTGGGCTGCTTGAGTTGTAGTAACTAATCTTTCCAAGGCTAAAACCTACATCTTTGCAGAGTCTATTTCAATTACAGTATGAACATTACCTCTTGGTTTAAAATCTGCAATAACTTTTAACCATCTAGGACTTAATTTTTCATATAATGTATCAAATATTTCATTAGCAGAATTTTCATGTGAAACTTCTCTAAACATAAAAGTATTAATATAAATTTTTAATGCTTTTAATTCTATAACTTTTTCATCTGGAGTATATTGTATTTTAATTGTTGCAAAATCTGGATACCCACTTCTTGGGCATTTAGCCATAAACTCAGGTAACTCAATATCTATAATATAATTTTTTTTATTTGTATTTGGCCAAAAGTTTTCATCTTTATTAATATCAAATTCTCTTATTTCTACTTCACCATATTTCATTTCCATATTTTTTATAACCTTTATTAGTATTAATTTAGGCAATTTTATCTAAATCTTACTTACAAATATTACTAAGTGAAAAAAAACTTAAATTTAAGTATAATCGCTGAAATTAATAGATATTTAAAATAAGAGAGAATTATGACTGACAAAATATATGACATTGTAATAATTGGTGGTGGACCTGGTGGAATAGGCTGTGCAATTGAAGCATCTTCACATAAAATAGGTGAAATTTTACTAATTGAAAAAACAGATAATCACTCAAATACTATTAGAAAATTTTATAAAGATAATAAAAGAGTTGACAAAGATTATAAAGGTCAAGTTGCAACTTTACAAGGAAATGTAGAATTTTTTGATGGAACAAAAGAGACAACACTTGATTATTTTGATGATTTACTTGATAGTGAAAAAATTGATTCTTCTTTTAATACAGAAGTAGAAAAAATAGTAAGAGTTGAAGAACTTTTAGAAGTACATACATCAAATGGTATTGTAAGAACAAAAAATGCTGCTATTACTATTGGAAAAATGGGAAAACCTAATAAACCATCTTATAAAATCCCTCCATCAATAAAAGCACAAGTTAATTTTAACCTTGATAAGTGTTCATCAAATGAAAAAGTATTAGTAGTTGGTGGTGGAAATTCTGCTGCTGAATATGCTTATGATTTAGCTGATCAAAATAACAATGTAACTATGGTTTATAGAAAAGCTGAGTTTTCAAGATTAAATGAAATAAATGAAGAAATATTAACAAAATATCATGGAGAAGAAAAACTTAGACTTAGAATGAGTACTGATGTTGAGTCTTTAGAAAATGATGCAGGAAAAGTAAAAGTTAATTATAATGACGGTTTTAGCGTACTTTATGATAGAGTAATTTATGCAATTGGTGGTACTACACCTGTTGATTTCTTAAAATCTTGTGGTGTAGAAGTTGATGAAAATTCTAAACCAATTTTTGATGAACATCATGAAACAACGGCAAAATGTGTTTATGTTGCAGGTGATATTGCACTTAAATCTGGTGGTTCAATAGCAATTGCTTTAAATCATGGATATCACATAGTAAATAATATTATTAGAAAAAGAGGGCAAATTTTTTCTCATACTGATATTGTTGCTAAACTAGAAGACCCTAAATAAAACAAAGCTACAAGCTTTGTTTTATTCTATAGAATATGGTAGTTCTATTTTAAATATAGCTCCTAAACTACCATTATCAACACTAATTTTTCCATTTAACTGATTAACTACAATATCATAAGATAAATATAAACCAACTCCCACGCCTTTTGAGTTAAATTTAGTAGTAAAGTAAGGTTCAAAAATATTATTGATAATATCCTCATCTATTCCACCTGCATTATCTTCTATTTCAATTATTACATTTTCTTTTGTTTTTAATACTCTAATGTTAATAATTTTTTCTTTTAAATTTTCATTTTTAATTAAAGCATTATTTGCATTAATTAAAATATTATATGAAACATGAGATAAAAGATTTGGAATAGTTTTAATATTAATATCATTATCTCTAATATCAAAATTTATTTTTATAAAATTCTTTTTCAAAATATCAGAATGCATTATAATCAAATCTGAAATAACATTTTTGATATTTACAAGTTCTATATTATAGTTATCTTCAGTATATTTACTAAAAGTATCAATTGTTTTTGTAAGAAATCTTACATTTTCCATAACAATTTTATAACTATTATCAAACTCTTCATTTTCTAATATATCTAACTCTTTTTTTAGTTTTATTCCTGAAATTGCAGTAGCAATCACTGATAAAGGCTGTCTCCATTGATGTGCAATATTATTAAGCATTTCACCCATTTGTGCCATTTTTGACTGTTCATAAATATATTTTTCTTGACTTTGTCTTCTCTCAACTTCTTCTTGAACTCTTAAATCTAAACTTTCGTTTAGCTCATTTAATTCTTTAGTTCTGATTTTTACTTGCTCTTCTAATATACTATATGATTTAAATACTTCATCATCTTTTTTCTTTAGATACTTAAGCATAATATTAAAATTATCTGTTAATTCATAAATTTCATCACTTGAAGCTTTGTTTTGTATCTCTTTATAACTACCAGCAACAATAGCTTTAGTACTTTTATTAAGTTCTAAAATAGGTTTTATAAGCCATTTTGTTAAAATAAAAGTGAAAAATGCTAAAAATAAAAAAGATATCAATGTAATTAGCATAAAATTTTTATAAATTATATTTAGATTTTTATTATACTCATCAAGTGAAAAAGCTATATGAACCCAGCCCCATTTATAAGAAGTAATCTGAATAGGATAAACATAATGAAAAACATCTTCTTTACATAAATTACATTTTAAAATACCATGTTCTTTTTTACTTTTTTCTAAGACCTTAATATTCTCATCAATTTTTGTAAGTAAAGACCATTTATTATTTTTTATAAAAATTGGATCTTCATCAATTTTATAAAAAGATTTATTTTCATTTCTATTTATACTTACTTTTTGATTTTAAATACTCTTTATAATATTCATCAAGTTTATCCAAATCTCGTTTTTCAATAATACTAAGATCTTTGATTTTTAACATATCAAAAAGTTCATGTTTTCTTTCACTTGCAAAAAATTTATTTAATATTTCTTTAAATATTTTTATGTTTTCTGATGTATTATTTTTATTAAAAAGTATTAATAAATAAGGGAAAATTTCAGGACTTGATTTTAAAATTTTTATTTTTTTCTTAATAGCAGGATTTAATTCAAGCATTATGTCATATTCAAAAGAAGTAACAACTGCTGCATCATATTTAGAAAAATATGTTTGCAATACTAAAGAATTAGATTTATTATAACTTATTTTTGAGATTAAATTATCTGCACTTTTTTTAGTACTGTCTATATAAGTTTTTTCTAAAAATACTTTTCCAAAGTTATTTAAAGTATCAATTCCAATTTTTTTATCTTTTAAATCTGAAATTGAATTTATATTACTTTTTATATTAGTAATTAAATACATCTTTTGATAAGCATTTTTTTTACTTTTTTTTAAATGCCAATAATCCATAGTATTATTATCAAGTTTTTCTTTGTATTTTAGATAACCATAAGGAGTGATTGGAATAATATCAAGCTTATTATTAATATAATCATTAATAACAGTTTCTTTATCTCTATAGAGCTCTATATTAATGTTTTCATAAATATTTAAAGCAAAATCTTTAACTTAAAGCACTTCTAGAATTTTTATAATTAGATACAACGCTAATGTTATTATGATATCCAATATTAATATTTTCTAATTTTTCATTTGAGTATAAAAATAATGGTAAAAGAATAAATATTATAATTTTAAAATACATAAAGATATTATATCTAAATAATCTTTTATAAAATGTAGAGTTTAGAGACTTTAAAAAGTCTCTAAAAAGTTTTTAAACGTCTAAGTGTTCAACGTCTTTTGCATGTTCTTCAATATAGTTTCTTCTAGGTTCTACTTCATCACCCATAAATAGAGTAAATGTATCAGATGCAACTTCAGCATCTTCAACTGTAACTCTTAAAAGTCTTCTAGCTTCTGGTGTCATTGTAGTTTCCCATAATTGCTCAGGATTCATCTCTCCAAGTCCTTTATATCTTTGGATATAAGCACCTTTTTTAGCTAATCCTTCTATTTCATCAAGAATTTCAATTAAATCTCTTCCATCGAACATAGAAATATCTCTTTCAATTAACTTACTAAATATATAAGTAGCTTCAGAGAAGTAAGGTGATGCAAATAACTCATCATCAATAATAAGCTCTTCTAAACCAGCTCCTGTTTGTACAAATAGCTGAATTTTTGTATCTGTAATAGTTTTTGATAAAATGTTATAACCTTTAGAATCAAGGAAAGATTTAACTTCATCAAATAATTTATCAAACTCTAAATTAACTAAATCAGAATTTTCAATTAAATGTTTTAATACTTCAGGTAATGAATATCTTTTTTCTAATTGAGCTAGCATTCCTCTATATCTTGAAACAGTTTTAAATAAATCAACTAAATCGTTATAACCTAAACCTTCAAAAGAGAATGATTCTAAACCATTTTCAATTAAGAAATTAGAAAGAGCAGTATCATCTTTTAAATAAGTCTCATTTTTACCTTTTTTATATCTATATAAAGGTGGCTGTGCAATGTAAAGGTATCCACTATCAACAATTGGTCTTAAAAATCTAAAGAAGAATGTTAAAAGTAGTGTTTGAATGTGAGATCCATCAACATCAGCATCCGTCATAATAATAATTTTATGATATCTTACTTTTTCTTCATTGAAATCTTCACCAATACCACAACCAATTGCAGTAATCATATTTCTAATTTCGTCAGATTTTAAAATTTTATCAAGTCTTGATTTTTCAACATTTAAAATCTTACCTTTTAGTGGTAAAATTGCTTGATAAACTCTATCTCTACCTTGCTTAGCTGAACCACCTGCAGAATCCCCTTCTACTAGGTATAATTCTCTAACTGCTGGATCTTTTGATTGACACTCCGCTAATTTACCTGGAAGTGTTCCAACTGTCATAGCATCTTTTTTTCTAGTTAAATCTCTTGCTTTTTTAGCAGCTTCACGTCCTCGTGCAGCCATTAAAGCTTTTTCCATAATCGCTTTTGCTTGATTTGGATTTTCTTCAAAATGTTTAACTAATGATTCAAAAGTAACTTTTTGACAAATAGGTTTTACATAAGAAGACCCTAATTTACCTTTAGTTTGTCCCTCAAATTGTGGTTCTGGAACTTTAACTGAAATAATAGCAATTAGACCTTCTCTTACATCATCACCTGTAATTTTTGCGTCTTTGTCTCTAGCTGATGCATTTTCATTTACATACTTAACAATTGCACGTGTAAGTCCTGCTTTAAAACCAGCTTCATGAGTACCACCATCAATTGTTCTAATATTATTTACAAAAGAAAGTGTTTTTTCTGTATATGTAGTGTTATATAAAACAGCAAAATCTGCTTCAATATCATCTTCACTTACATTAAAAGAAACTGCTTCAGTTACAGCTGTATCTTTGTTAATATCATTAGCAAATTGTGCAAGCCCACCTTCAAAATGGTAAACCTCTTTTTTATTTACTCTTTCATCTTTTAATTCAATAGTAATACTTGGATTTAAATATGCAATTTCTTTAAATCTCTTTGATAAAATATCAAATTGGAAATCTACAGTTTCAAAAATTGTTTCATCTGGCCAAAATTCAATTGTAGTACCAGTTTTTTTACAAGTATCAATTACTTCTAAGTCTTGAACAGGAATACCTGTTTTAAACTCTTGGTAATGAACTTGATTGTTTTGATAAATTGTCATTTTTAATTCAGAAGAAAGTGCATTTACAACAGAAACACCAACACCGTGAAGTCCACCTGAAACTTTATAAGTATCTTTATCAAATTTTCCACCAGCATGAAGTACTGTTAAAGCAACAGTTGCTGCTGATTTTTTTTCAGTAGGATGCATTCCTGTAGGAATACCTCTTGCATTATCTGAAATTAAACAAGAACCTTTTTTTGTAATAGTAACTTTAATCGTATCACAAAATCCTGCCATTGCTTCATCAATAGAGTTATCTACTACTTCATAAACACAGTGATGTAGACCGTTTACACTAGTATCTCCAATATACATACCTGGTCTTTTTCTAACTGCTTCAAGACCTTTTAAAACTTTTATATTGCCAGCGCTATATTCATTACTCATTGGTGGTTTCCTTTTTCTATTTTTCTAAAACAATTGGCATTACAATTGTATAAAATTTTTCATCTTCTAGATAAAATGGTAAGTTTGATTCGTTAAAACCTACTGTTATATTTTCATTATTTGTCATACTTAAAAAATCTAATAAATATTTTGCATTTACTGCTAAATAAAACTCTTTATCTATATTTAAATTCATATCAATTTGTGTTTTTGATTCTGTATCTTCATCTAAAGATTCAAAAATTATCGAAGTAGAATTAAAAGTAATTTTAATATTTGAGAATAAAGAAGTTACAAGTTTGATTGATTCTACTAATAAATTTTTAGGTAATGTTAAATTATATTTTAGATTTTGAGGAATAATTCTTTCATAATCTGGATATTTTCCATTTATTAGTTTTGTAAAGAAAGTCATTTTATCATTTGATATTACTAAATTTGTATCATCATATTTTATAATTGCTTCATCTAAAAATAGTTTTTGAATTTCAATAATTGCTTTTTTTGGAATTATAAATTGTGACTCTTCATTGTTAATGTTTTGTAAATGTGAAATTGCTAATCTTCTAGTATCTGTTGATACAAAATTAATTTTAGAATTTTTAATATCTATTAATGCACCATTTAATTCAAATTTAGGATTGTTATTATCAATTGCAGGTGTAATCTTTCTTACAGAATTAATAAAATTTAAAGTTGAAATATCTAAGTTTTTTAAATTTTCTGCTTTTGTTAATGATGGATATTCATTAGCATCATACATTGGTAATTTAAAAGTTGATTTATTTTGTTTTATAATTATGTTATTAGCTACAACTTCAAATATAATTTCTTCATTTTTTAATCTTTTAATAATACCTAATAAATTAGAACCATTAGTAGTAGCTTTACCATCTACGCTATCATTTATATTTTCTATATGTGATTCTAAACCAATTTCGTAATCTGTTGCTTTTAATATTAGTTTACCATTTGTAGTTTCTAGATATATATGTGATGTAATAGAACTAGCATCTTTTTTTTCTAAAAAAGGTTGCATTGATGATATTACATTTTCAATGATATTTTTTGTAATTACAAACCTCATTTTATCTCCTATTTTTTTATTTTAAGTAGTGGTAGTAGTAGAGCATGTGAAAAGATGAAAACACATCTTCATAAACGAATGAGTCGAAACTCTTTCATGTGATTAAACGAAATGAAATATTCACACCTTTTCACATAATCTCTTTAAACTTTTTAAGTTTATTACTTTTACCACTCCTTATTTATGATTTTATTTTTTAAATTTTCTATAATTAATTTAAAGTTTTCGTCTTTTTCAATTAATTCATTTGCTTTTTTAATATTATGTGAAATTGAAGAGTGATCTTTCATTCCTACAAATTTTGCAATATCTGGCATTGAGTTATGTGTAAGCTCTCGTGCAAGATATATAACAACTCTTCTAGCATTTGCTACAGTTGCTGTTCTTTTCTTAGATTTTATATCACTTGGTTTTATATTAAGTTCTGATGCAACTATATTTATTACATCTGGAAGTTTAATATTTTCTTTTGTCTCTTTTATCTGATCTTTTAATAAGCCTTGAACCATATCAAGGTTTATTTCTTGATTTAGAAGCGATGCAGAGGCATTAATTCTAATTAATACACCCTCAATTTCTCTAATAGAGTTATCTAAATTTGTTGCAATAAAATTAATAATTTCTCTGCTTAAAGAAATACCATTTAAATCAGATTTTTTTTCTATAATTGCAATTTTAGTTTCAAGTCCAGGAAGTTGAATATCAGCTGTTAAACCCCATTCAAACCTTGATTTTAATCTATCAACAAGCCCAGCTATTTGTGATGGTAATCTATCACTTGTCATAACTATTTGTTTTTTTGCATTATGTAATTCATTAAAGGTGTGAAAAAACTCTTCTTGAGTTTGTTCTTTTCCAGATAAAAATTGAATATCATCTATTAGCAAAACATCACACTGACGGTATTTAGACCTAAAATGTTCCATATTTTTATTTTTAATTGAGAAAGTAAAATCATTCATAAACTGCTCAATTGTTACATAAATTACAGTTTGACCTTTTTCAATTGCAGCATTTCCAACTGCTTGTAGTAAGTGAGTTTTTCCTAAACCCGTACCACCATAAATAAATAATGGATTGTATTGAATACCAGGTTTATTTGATACTGCTAATGAGGCATTATAGGCCATTTGGTTTGAAGAACCTACAATAAATGAATCAAAAGTATAAGATGGATTTAATATCGTACTTTCAGCTGTTTTATTCTCAATTCGTTCTTTTATAATCTCTTTTTTTGACTTTTTTTCACCTGCAATTTTTATCTCAATTGTAGGTTTTGTTCCATCATATATTTCAAAACAATGTTGAATTACATTTGTATATTTACTTTTAATCCATGAAGCAATATATTTATTAGTAACTTCAAAAATTGCAATATTATCGTCAGATGATATTTTTTTATATACAAGTTGCTTTAAGTATCTGTTGTAATCTGCAGAACTAGCTTCTTTTTGAATGATTGATAAAAACTCTTTGTTTGTCATTTAGTATAACTCTTTAATTTATAAATAGTAATTATTATATCCAATTTTTAATAAAATTTATTAAATTAGGAAAAAAGTGATTTTTATTGTTTAAAAAAGACTAATTTTATCTCGATTGTAAATTTTACAAACTTTAGCTTTTTATCTCTTATATAAATGTTCTACACATAGTGAATAACTCGTGAATAACTTGTGTTCATTAAGTGAAAATTTATGTAAATAATACCATTATAAGGGCTTAAAATTATGTGAATAAAAAAATAAACAAAAAGAGCATATAGGTGAAAATATTAGGAATTGACCCAGGTACAAGAAACTGTGGGTACGCAATAATTGAGAAAAATGGTAGTAATATCAAGCTTTTAGAAGCTGGTTTAATTAAAATAAAAACAAAAATTTTGCAAGAGCAGATTATGGAAATGACTGAGGGTTTTGACATGATTTTTAAAAATCATGTTATTGATGAAGTTTCAATTGAAGATATGTTTTATGCATTTAATCCAAAAACAGTTATAAAATTAGCACAATTTAGAGGTGCAATATCTCTTAAAATTCTGCAAGAGTTTGGAAATTTTGCAGAATATACTCCCCTACAAGTAAAAAGAGCAGTTACAGGAAATGGAAAAGCAGATAAAACACAGGTTGCTTTTATGGTAAAAAAATTACTAGGGATTAAAAAAGAGATTAAACCCTTAGATATTACAGATGCAATTGCGATTGCAATTACACATTGTCAAAGAATTAAATAACTTTTATTATAGGTAATTTAGTTATAATTCGATTTATATAAGAATAGGAAAATAGATGATGAAGCAAAGTGGAATCTTGGATAGAGTTAAAAGAATAGGTATTTTAGCTTCATATAATGGAAGTGGCTTTCAAATTATAAAAAAAGCTTGTGATGAGCTTATACTTGATGCACAAGTAGTTGTTTTAGTATCAAACAATTCAAATGCAAATGCTTTGGAAACTGCTGAACAAATGCAAATACCAAACTTTATAATAAATAGTAAAAGATATCCAGATGAAAATATTGATGAAAAAATAGCTAAACTTTTTAAAGAGTTTAATTGTGACTATATATTTTGTTCAGGCTATATGAAAATAATAGGCTCGAAACTTATATCTTCTTTTGAAGAAAAGATTATAAATACTCATCCTGCATTATTACCATCTAAGTATGGTGGAAAAGGAATGTATGGAAGATTTGTACATGAAGCAATTATTAAAAATAAAGAAAAGAAATCAGGTGTTACTATTCATTTTGTAAATGAAAAATATGATGATGGAAAAATTATTTTGAAAAAAGAGCTTGAACTTTCAAGTGATGAAACTGTGGATACTTTAGAGAATAGAATTAAAGATTTAGAATCTGTTGCAATTATAGAAGCGTTTAAAAAACTACTAGCCTAAGCTAGTAAGTTTTATTTAAATACTGCGTCTAATTCTTCAGTAGTTTTGATGTATTTAACATCTGAAACTTTACCTTCAACAATTGTATAAACAGTAATTTCATCATCTTTTGTAGAAAATGATTTAGCTTGTTCTTCATTTACTAAAAGAATTGGAAATGGGTATTTTTTCATTTTTGGTAAAGCAATGAATTTTGAAATTAAACTTGGCATACCAGAAATATCTGCTATATATTGAGTTTTGTTAGTTTCTAAAAAGTTAGTATCTTTAGTTAAAAGGTACTCTCTTACAATAACACTAGTACTTCTACTTTCTGCAACTAAAATAGTTTTAGTATCTGCAGAAATCTTATGCATTTTCTCAAATTGATCTTTGATTTCAAATGTTGGTGTAGTATCACCAATACTTAAAGCGTTTGCGAATGTTGCAACAAATAATAAAACTGAAAATAATATTTTTTTCATTTTTTCTCCTGATTTTTTAAAATTGCAGAATTGTACCCATAAAAGATAAATGAAAAGTTAATCCAAGAATAAAATTTATTACTTAGATAAAGTAGGAAGATGCCAGCCTTCATAATATGCTAGTAAACGTAAACTTACACCAAAGACAAAGACACCAATTAAAGCTGGAAGACTTTGTAAATCAAAAATATGTAAAGCATAAGTTACAAGTCCAACTATAATTGCAACTGTTGCATAAAACTCTGAAACTAAAATAGATGGAACTCTATTTATAAGTATATCTCTAATTGTACCACCACCAACAGCTGTTATAAAGGCTAAAATTAATACACCTAAAAAGTTAAACTCATTTTCAATGGCTACAAGAGCACCTGTAATTGCAAAAGATACAAGTCCAACTGCATCAGATATTATAAAAGCAGTTTTACCCTCAATATCATCAATTTTATGAAGTTTAAATATAAGTGATATAAGAACTGTAGCAATTACAAGAATTACAGGCATTGTATCTGTAAATACATAAGGTGTTTTAGAAGCTAATACATCTCTAGTCATTCCACCACCAAGAGCTGTTAAAAATGCAGAGATAAAAACTCCTAAAATATCAAGTTTATAATGAACAGCAATTAAAAATCCACTTAGAGCAAAACAGATTATTCCTATAAAGTCAGCAATTTCTAATGCAGTCATTCTTTACCTTGTTTTTAATTTTAGTTATTAGTGTGTAAAGTATACTAAAAAAGCTATCAAAATTTGTTAAAAAATTGATAAGCCAGTTTTAGTTGTAAATAACTCTAGGGCTTTTGTTCCTATTAAAGAGTTACCTTGTTTATTTAATTTTGGAGAATAAACGCAAATTGACATTTTTCCAGGAACAATGGCAACAATTCCACCACCAACTCCACTTTTTCCAGGTAGTCCTACTTTATATGCAAAATCTCCTGAAGCATCATAATGTCCACATGTAAGCATTAAAGAGTTAATTCTTTTTGCTTTTGCTTCATTTATTAAAATTTTGTTATTAATAGGATTTACACCATGATTAGCTAAAAAAAGCATAGAATGACAAAGTTGTTCTGTATTCATTTCAATTGAACATTGTTTAAAATATGTTTGAATTACTTTTTCTAAATCGTTGTTTATATTTTTATAGCTTTTCATCATATTTATTAAAGCCATATTTAAAAAGCCATGTTCTAATTCTGAACTATAAACTTCTTTATTATAATTTATTGTAAAGTCATTTGCAGTTGTTTTTATAAAATCTAATATGTAATCAAAACTTTTATCTTGATATTTTGATAATAATGTATCAGTTGTAACAATGGCACCAGCATTTATAAATGGGTTTCTAGGAATTCCATTTTCATATTCAAGTTGTACAAGAGAGTTAAAAGGATCACCAGAGGGTTCATGCCCAACTCTTTTATATAAGCTTTTTCCATAAAGTTGTAAAGCTAGAGTAAAAGTAAAAACTTTTGAAATACTTTGAATTGAAAATTTTGTTTGAGTATTCCCTACATTATATGTTGTACCATCAAGCAGTTTTATACTCATAGCAAATTGATTTGGGTTAATATGTGCAAGTGCTGGTATATAATCAGCTACCTTACCTTCTTTAAAATATACTTGTATTTCATCTTCTATTTCATTAATAATATTTTGATAATTCATGCGAAAGCTTAATACTTTTTAACCTAATAAATACTTAATATTGATATTAATATAAATTACAATTAAAAACGTAGCTTAAATTAAGCAAACTTTTAGTATAATCCGCGAAATTAATAGAAAAAATTTTTCTTGTATGAATTTTTTCGTAAACTAATAAAAAGAGATCCAATGAGAGATATTAGAAATATTGCGGTTATCGCACACGTTGACCACGGTAAAACTACATTAGTAGATGAATTATTAAAACAATCAGGGACTTTTACTGCTCACCAAGAAGTAGAAGATAGAGTTATGGATAGTAATGATATTGAAAAAGAGAGAGGAATTACAATTCTTTCTAAGAATACTGCTATTGATTATGAAGGTGTAAGAATTAACATTATTGACACTCCAGGCCATGCTGATTTTGGTGGAGAAGTTGAACGTGTTCTTAAAATGGTTGACTGTGTACTTTTATTAGTAGATGCTCAAGAAGGTGTTATGCCTCAAACTAAGTTTGTTGTTAAGAAAGCTTTACAATTAGGTCATAGACCAATTGTTGTTATTAACAAGATTGATAAGCCAGGTGGAGATCCAGATAGAGTTGTTGATGAAGTATTTGACCTATTTGACCAAATGGGTGCAAGTGAAGAACAATTAGAATTCCCAGTTGTTTATGCAGCTGCAAGAGATGGTTACGCAAAACTTGATTTAGCTGAGCCAAATGAGAATTTAATTCCATTATTCACTACTATTTTAAATGAAGTTCCAAAACCAAAAGGTAGCGATGAAAATGGTCTTCAATTACAAGTATTTACACTTGATTATGATAACTTCATTGGAAAAATTGGTATTGCTAGAATTTTCAACGGTACTATTTCTATGGGTGAAACTGTAACTTTAGTTAAAGCTGATGGTGAAAAAATTAAAGGTAGAGTAACAAAACTTATTGGATTTAAAGGTGTTGATAGATTTGACATTGATAAAGCTGGTACTGGTGATATTGTTGCTGTTGCAGGTTTTGAAACTATTGATGTTGGTGATTCACTATGTGATCCAGCAAACCCAATGCCACTTGATCCTATGCATATTGAAGAGCCAACATTATCTGTAACATTTGCAGTAAATGATTCTCCATTAGCAGGAACAGAAGGTAAGTTTGTAACATCAAATAAAATTGATGAAAGATTAAATGCTGAGATGAACACTAATATTGCTATGAATTATGAGCAAACTGGTGAGGGTAAATTTAAAGTTAACGGAAGAGGTGAACTTCAAATTTGTATCTTAGCTGAAAATATGAGAAGAGAAGGTTTTGAGTTCTCTATTGGTAGACCAGAAGTAATTACAAAAGAAGAAAATGGTGTAACTATGGAGCCATTTGAGCACTTAGTAATTGATACTCCAGATGAGTTCTCAGGTGCAATTATCGAGAAGCTTGGAAAAAGAAAAGCTAATATGACAAACATGGTACCAATGGGTTCAGGTTCTACA
>MDTG01084502.1_pt1 | contig 15173 bp, 9 predicted proteins | sample 811421 | NCBI WGS metagenome assembly MDTG01 (sample SAMN05326645, study PRJNA326480) | marine metagenome | isolation source: seawater | place: Pacific Ocean: South East | collected 2011
GAATTTTTTCTTGATCGTAATCATTTTTTAATTTATTAGAGATTATATTAAGACCATTTTTTTTAATATTGTTGATTATATCTATTACCTCGGAGTCTTTTGAATGTTTATATGAATTTAAAATTTTTTTCTTTAGATATTTTTTCCAAATAAATGTTCTTAAAGCTTTAGGTATAATTAATCTATAGAGGGGATTTGAATTTATTTTATTCATTATTAATTTCAAGCTTATTTTATCTAAAAATAGTAAACTTATTAATTATTAATCATTTCACTCTTCCATATGTTTTTGGAGATTCCAACTAGCCAAAACCTGTACGATTTCTTAAAAATTTCTCTATAAGTTCTAGAAAAAATTGATTTTAATATTAATTCGCTTGATCGTAAAAAAATAAGCAACAAATGATTAATAAATTTGATAGATTTTTTTGAATGTTTTTCAATATAAATATGAGAAGAAATAATCACTTGAGATTTGGCAACAATTTTTGTAGCATTATCTTTTCTTGAAGCTTTGCCGTGTGAGTGCTTATAATTCCATTTATTTAATAAAATTATCTTCATCCCAATATTTTTTGCTCTTTTACATAAATCCATATCCTCATAGTACATCCAAAAATCTTCATCCCAGCCATTTAGTGAATCAAAATCTTTTTTTCTTATTAAAACAAAAGAACCTGAAATCCAGTCAGGAAAATTAGCTGCTTCATTGTTTGAAAACTTAAACTGTCTAATTATAGCTCTTGAAAAGCCTGTTAAGGACCAAAAATTTAGAAATAATCCAGAAGGATCAACATGCTTAAGATTATCATTTAATTGTTTGATACCAATTATTTTATGATCAGTATTTTTCTCGCAATAAATCAATAATGTATTTAGGGAATTTTTTACTAAAATAGTATCTGGATTTAGGAATAAAACCCAATTAGAAGATGAAAATGAGGCTCCAATATTACATGCTTTTGCGAATCCATAATTTTTTTGATTTTTTACCCATTTTACCCAACTATACTTAATTTTAAAATCATATAATTTATTGTCATCAGAGTTATTATCTACAACTATTACTTCACAATCTAATTTTTTTTGTTCAAGTATACTCTCAAGGCAAAGGTTTAAACTATCCCAAGTTCTAAAATTGACTATTACAATTGAAATTTTTTTCAATTTAATTTTTTAAGGATATTAAGTGAACAAAAAACATTTTTCTTTAACAAAACTTTGATAAATTAAATTAAAAAAAATAATTTGAAATTTAATTTGGATAAAAAATTTCTTTGGCAAGCTTAAACGTATTACAGTGAGCCTCGACAATATCGTCTATTTTTGGGGAATAACCTCCTCCCATACTAATTTGAACAGGAATAATATTTTTTTTACAATAATTTAAAACAAATGAATCCCTTTCTTTACAACCCTCAATTGTCAACGATAATCTACCTATTTTGTCACTTTCTAAAACATCCACACCAGCTAAATAAAAAATAAATTCTGGACGTAATTTTTTAACCAGTTTTGGTAAAGTATTTTTTAATTCTTTTAGATAAAATTCGTCTTTTGTTCCATCATCAAACTCATAATCAAAATCACTAATTTCTTTTTTGAATGGATAGTTTTTTTTTCCATGAAAAGACACCGTAAATACTCTATTATCATTACGAAATATTGATGCTGTTCCATCCCCCTGATGAACATCTAGATCAACAATCATTATTCTTTTAACTAATTTATTTTTTAATAAATAATTTGCTGCAATAGCCTGGTCATTTAACATACAGAAAGCGCCTGGTTTGTTCTTGAACGCATGATGAGTTCCACCAGCAATATTTAAAGAAATACCCAGTTTCAAAGAAAACACAGAGCATTCTATAGTTCCTTGAGCGATTTTCTTTTCTCTGTAAATTAAATTTTGATTTAAAGGAAAACCTATGGACCTGGATTCTTTTTTTTCAAGCTTTAGATTTGATAAATTTTCAAAATATGTTTTATCATGTGTTAATAAAATATTATCATCTTTTAAATCAGCAGGTTCAAAAAAATTATGTTTTTTGCAAACATTTTCATCTAACAGTTTCTTTGGAATTAAATCATATTTTTTCATAGGAAATCTATGATTATTTTCTAATGGATGATTATATGACTTATTAAAGGCTATTTTAAGCATAGTAAATAAGTAAAAACCTTTTAATCAAAACGAATGTCTCTTTTTATATCCTTAACAACAGAATCTAAATATTTTTTTCTTTTTGAATCAGAAACAAATGGAACAGACCAAAATTGTCTAGTCTTGGAAAACAAAGAAAACCTCCAACCAAAAACAAAAGTATAAACACCCATAACTAACCTAAGCTTAACGGAATTTACATATAAGGTTATTACTGGGAGTGAAGGAGCTCCGTGAGTAACATATGTTCTAACTTTCTTGTCTTTTAAAAAAGGTTTAGGATATGCATATAACTTTGTTATATTGACAAACTTGTATGCAAAACCTTGCGTAAAAACTTCATCGAAAAAAATTTCCATTCTGGGTGTTAACCTAAACCACCAAACTGGTGATACAAAATATATTCTTTCACACCAAGTAACTAATTCTTGATATTTTTTTATTAGATCATTTCTAGGTCTAGTAAAACTGTCTCTGTATAAATCAATTGTCTTAACATCTTCAGCATTTTCAATTAACTCATTTTTAATTGTTTTATAAATTCCATTATAACAAAATGAATTCTTGTCTGGGTGTCCTACAATAATTAAATTTTTCATTTATATAAAATATTTTTAGAAAAAACATAAAACAATATCACAACAATTCTGCCACAACAAAATTACTTCCACCAATAAAAATTAAATCTTCATTTTCAGCTTCAAATTTACATGTTTCATATGCAATTTTTACTGATTCAAAAGATTTTCCTTTCAAACCAATTTTATTTCCATATTTTAATAACCCAAAAGCATCCAATCCTCTGTTAATTTTAGGTTTACAAAAATAATAACTAGCATTTTTGGGCAGAATATTTAAAATGTTTTTAAAATCTTTATCTTCAACAAATCCAATTACTATTCTTAGTTTTTTGTATGTTAAATTTTTTAAATGATAAACAATTTGTTTGAAAGCATTAATGTTATGCCCTACATCACAAATTATTTTAGGATTTTCTGACAAAATTTCCCACCTTCCTCTAATTCCTGTATTTTTTTTCACATTTAACAAACCTGTTTCAATATTTTTTTTTGTTAAATTATATTCTTTCAAAACAGAAAGAGATGTTATAACTCCGTTCAAGTTTTTTATTTGAAATGACCCGTTAAGATCAGAATTATATTTTTTATAAGTATTAGCTTTTGCAAAGAAGATATTAGTACCGATTTTATTTGCCTTTGCAATAAAAACATCCCTAACTTCCGATTGATCCTCACTTACTACTACTGGACCTGTTTTTTTTATTATTCCTGCTTTTTCTTCAGCTATTTTTTTTAAAGTATTACCTAAATATTTTTGATGATCTAAACCAACATTAGTTATTAGACTTAGTATTGGATTAATAATATTTGTTGCATCTAGCCTTCCACCTAAACCAGTTTCTACTATCGCTATGTCTATCTTCGATTTTGAAAAAAAATCAAAGGCAAGAGCAACTGTCATTTCAAAAAATGAAATCTTATTTTCTTGAAAGAAAACTTTATTTTTTAAAACAAAAGAAACTACCTCCTTTTTACTTATTTTGATACCATTAATTTTTATTCTTTCTCTAAAATCTATCAAATGTGGTGATGTATATAGGCCTACCTTGAAGTTGGCTTCTTGGAATACTGAAGCTAACATATGTGACGATGAACCTTTACCATTAGTACCTGTTATATGGATTGATTTAAATGAATTTTGAGGGTTGTTCAAATAATTACAAACATTATTTATAGAACTTAAATTTAGCTTATACTTAAAAATACCATTCTTCTGATATGAAGGTAATTGACTGTATAGCCAATCAACTGTTTGTAAGTAGTTCATCAATTTTATAGGAGAAAATCTCTAAAAATCATAAATGTTCCATATCCAGCCCAAAATCCAATTAATGCTAAAAGAGTAATTTTTCTAATGTACCAGAAAAAATCAATTTTTTGCATACCCATTGCAACTACTCCAGCAGCTGAGCCTATAATCAACATGCTTCCACCTGTTCCTGCAGAGAATGCTATTCCATGCCAAAGCGGGTCATCAATAGGGTTTGGAAACATACCAATAGATGCTGCGACCAACGGCACATTATCGATTAGTGCTGAAAGATGTCCTAATAATACAATAACAACATCTTCATTTGGAATTGTTTCGTTTATTAAATCAGCAAAATTAAATAAAACACCTAAGGATTCAAGAGCTCCAACGGCCATTAATATACCAAGAAAGAATAAAATACTGGGTAGTTCAATTTTTGTCAAAGAAGCATGAACCGGACTATGGTCTGACTCTTCTTCATGATCATCATCTAATTTGGAAATACTAAACTTTTTATTACTGTAAACTTCAGCAACTGTTGCTACGAATGCTAAAGATAACATCATTCCTACATAGGGTGGTAAATGTGTAACTACTTTAAAAATTGGGACAAAAATAATTGACCCCAAACCAATAAATAACATTTTAGTGCCATACTTGTTTTCTTCCATATCCTTAACTCTATCTGGCATTTCAAAATCTCCTTTGAAAATGTTGAATCTTGAAGCAATTAAAAATGGAACTACCATACAAACCAATGAAGGAATTATTAAATATTTTATCAGATCAAAAACACTTACTTTGTCTGCTATCCATAACATAGTAGTAGTAATATCTCCAATTGGAGACCATGCACCACCAGCATTTGCAGCAATTATAATTAAACCTGAGTACCATAACTTAAGTTTTTTATCTTCAACAATTTTTTGAAGTAATGTTATTAAAACAATTGTTGCTGTTAAATTGTCAATTATAGCAGAAAGAAAAAATGCTAAAAATCCAAATATCCACAATAATTTTACTTTACTTCTTGTTTTAACTAATCTTTTGATTCCTAAAAAACCTCTGAAGAAATCAATAATTTCAACAATTGTCATTGCTCCTAATAAAAAAACTAAAATTTCCGCAGTTTTTCCAAGATGATGCAGTAAAGCCTCATCTATATGTGTTGGAACAAGCTGAAGTAATTCAGTATTGATATCAAATACAGGAAGATGACCTAAAGAAACTACAGCCCACATTATTGCCATCATTGCCAAAGCAGGTATTAATTTATCGATTTTGATATAGTGCTCTACAGTTATTAATAGATAGCCTAAAATAAAGATTGAAATAATAATCAGTTCCATAAATGAAATTTAAAATGTAAACATATTAAAAAAATGTATGAGTTAAAAAAAAAAAAAAAAATATGAAATGTATAAAAATCAAACTATAATAATATCATATAAACAAAAAAACAATGAAATATTATATAAGTTGATATTTGTTTAATTAATGATACTAAAAAATTTTTTTCACTTTTCAAATTTTTATACTTTTAGAAATTCCATTTAATAATTATGTTACCAAAAAAACAAGGATTATATTCCCCTGAATTTGAACATGACAATTGTGGTGCTGGATTTATATGCAGTCTTAAGGGGGAAAAAACAAACGACATAATTCACAAAGCACTAAATATTTTAACCTGTTTAGAACATAGAGGGGCTGTAAGTTCAGATGGAAAAACTGGAGATGGAGCTGGAATATTAATTGAAATTCCTGATCGTTTTTTTAGAAAAGAATGTGATTTTGAATTACCAAAGCCACAACATTATGCAGTGGGCATGTTGTTTTTGCCTCAAAAAGTCAATCAATCTGATTATTGTATAAAAATATTTGAAAAACACATCAACAAACAGGGGCTTAGAATCATAGGATGGAGAAATGTTCCAGTTAATTCAAAGATTGTTGGATCGATTGCTTCAAAAACACAGCCTACAATCAAACAAGTTTTTGTTGGTATGGGAAATAAAAAATTAGATAACCAACAATTTAATACAAAACTTTTTGTTGCAAGAAAAATTGCTGAAAACGAAATCTATAAAACCTCTTTATCACAAAAAAATTACTTTTATTTTTCCAGTTTACATAACAGAACCCTTATTTACAAAGGACTCTTGATTCCAGAAGATATTGATCGCTTCTATCTAGACTTATCTAACCCTAATTTAGTCACCAAGTTAGCTTTAGTTCATCAAAGGTTTTCAACAAATACTTTTCCAACCTGGGACTTAGCTCAACCATTTAGATATATGTGCCACAATGGTGAAATAAATACCAGAAAAGGAAATGTTACAAGAATGAAGGCAAGGGAGGAATTAATGAATTCTGATTTTATTGGTGAAGACCTACAAAAAACCTTTCCAACAATTTTAGATGGTAAATCTGACTCTGCTCAAATGGATATGGTTGTAGAATTATTATTAACAACTGGCAGATCACTTCCAGAAGTAATGATGATGCTTGTTCCAGAAGCTTGGGAAAAACATAAATCAATTTCGGAAGAAAAAAAAGCATTTTACGAATTTAATTCATGTATTATGGAACCATGGGATGGTCCCGCATCAATTCCATTCACAGACGGAAAATACATTGGAGCATTGTTAGACAGAAATGGCCTTAGACCCTCCAGATATACAGTAACTAAAGATAATTATGTTATAATGTCTTCTGAAACAGGTGTTGTTGATATAAAACCCGAAAATGTGAAGATGCACGGGAGGCTTGAACCAGGTAGAATGTTTCTTGTAGACATGAATGAAGGTAGAATTATAAAAGACCAAGAAATTAAATCTGAAATTGTTTCAAAATATCCATACAGAAAATGGCTAAAAGAAAATATACTTCCACTTAATAAAATAGCATACACGGGAAATAAAACACCATTGGAAAAATTGGATTTCGAAACTCGCTTGAGAATTTTTGGTTACACTGAAGAAGATTTGAAAACTATAATTCTTCCTATGTGCAGAAGTGGAAAAGAATCTATTGGGTCTATGGGAACTGACACACCATTAGCTGTACTTTCTAATAAAACACAACTACTTTTTAACTATTTCAAACAACTTTTTGCTCAAGTCACAAACCCACCTCTGGATGGAATCAGGGAAGAAATTATTACAGATACAAGTTTAGCAATTGGAAGTGATTTTAATGTATATGATATTGTCCCCAGTCATGCAAAAAAATTAAAAATTCAAAATCCCATCATTTCCAACGAAGATCTTGATAAGATTAAATTTATAAAACATAAAGATTTTAAAACATTTTCTGTTAGTGCGTTATACAAAATTAAAGAGGGGCATAACGGTATAGAGAAGGCTCTTGAAATAATGGTTAATAAAGTAAGCGAAAAAGTTGATCAAGGCTACAATATTATAATTATAAGTGATAGAGGAGTCAACAAAAAACTTGCAGCTATTCCAATTCTATTAGCATGCTCCAATATTCATCATAAACTGATGAAGCTCAAAAAAAGATCAAAATTTGGCATTGTCATCGAATCTTCAGAACCAAGAGAACCTCATCACTTCTCAATGCTATTTGGATATGGAGCTAGTGCAATAAACCCATATCTTGTAAATGAAATAATTCAACATCACCATATTTCTGGAGCATTTCCAAAACAAAGTTTAAAATCTTGTATTCAAAATTATAATAAAGCTATCGCTAAAGGAATTTTAAAGGTTATGAATAAAATTGGAATTTCAACTCTACACTCCTACAGAAGTTCCCAAATATTTGAAGCATTGGGTTTAAGAAAAAGCTTTACGGAAAAATATTTTTCAAATACTCCCACCAGAATCCAAGGTATTGGCTTATACAGTCTTGAAAAAGAGCATTCGGAAAGACATAAAAATGCTTTTTCTAAGAAAAACTCATTTACTAGCCTTGATATTGGTGGCACATATAGGTGGAGAAGAAATGGTGAAGCCCACCTTTTAAATCCTTCAACTATTTCAAAACTCCAACAATCTGTAAGAAATGATAATTACGAAACATATAAGATATATTCAGATCTTATAAACAAACAAAATAAACAACTCATGACTTTAAGAGGTATGTTCAAGTTTGTTGAACATGACCCAATTCCAATTGATGAAGTTGAACCTTGGACAGAAATTGTTAAAAGATTTAAAACTGGAGCAATGTCATACGGATCAATAAGTAAAGAAGCTCATGAAAACTTAGCTATAGCAATGAACAAAATTGGAGGAAAAAGTAATTCCGGTGAAGGTGGAGAAGATCCAACAAGATTCAATAAAAATAAAAATGGAGTTTGGAAAAACAGTTCTATTAAGCAAGTTGCATCTGGTAGATTTGGAGTTAGTTCACACTACCTAACAAATGCAACTGAAATTCAAATTAAAATGGCTCAAGGGGCTAAGCCTGGTGAAGGTGGTCAACTTCCTGGACCCAAGGTAAACCCACTAATTGCAAAAGTTAGAAATTCAACTCCCTACGTTGGATTAATATCACCTCCACCCCATCATGACATATATTCAATTGAAGATTTGTCTCAATTAATATATGATCTTAAAAACGCAAATAGAGAAGCAAGAATCAATGTAAAACTTGTTTCTGAAGCTGGCGTTGGAACCATTGCTGCTGGGGTTGCTAAAGCAAAAGCAGATGTAATTTTGATTTCAGGTTTTGATGGAGGGACTGGAGCATCCCCTCTAACTTCCTTAAGACATGCTGGTTTACCCTGGGAACTTGGAATTGCAGAAGCCCAGCAAACCCTTGTTCTAAACGAATTGCGAGGAAGAGTTGTAATTGAGTGTGATGGTCAATTAAAAACTGGAAAAGATGTAGCTGTAGCGTGTTTACTTGGAGCTGAAGAATTTGGTTTTTCAACAGCCCCTTTAGTTGCTTCAGGTTGTATTATGATGCGTGCTTGTCACTTAAACACTTGTCCAGTTGGAATTGCAACTCAAGATCCAGAACTAAGAAAAAACTTCCAAGGAAAGCCAGAGCACGTAATTAATTATATGTACTTCGTCGCACAAGAACTTAGGGAGATCATGGCCAAGCTTGGATTTAGATCAATTGATGAAATGGTTGGACAAAGTCAAAAAATTGATATGGTTGATGCTATAAAAAACTATAAAACTCAAGGAATTGATTTATCCTCAATATTATATAAACCAGATGTACCTAAAAGTTTTCCAATTAGAAATATTATCAAACAAGAGCACAACTTGGAAAAAGTATTGGATTTTAAAATACTTAGAGAGGCTAAATTGGCGATTCAAAATAAGGTTAAAATGAGTTTGGATTATAAAATTAAAAACACAGACAGATCTGTAGGAGCAATAATAAGTAACGAAATTTCTAAACTTTATGGAGCGGATGGTTTACCCAATGATACACTTAAACTCAATTTTAAAGGCTCTGCTGGACAAAGTTTTGGAGCTTTTAGCACAAAAGGATTAACAATGAAAGTTGATGGAAATACTAACGATTATTTTGGCAAAGGTCTTTCAGGAGCTAAAATTATTGTTAAAATTCCAAAAAAATCTACTTTAATATCAAATAAAAATATTATCACTGGAAACGTTGCTTTGTATGGTGCTACATCAGGTGAGGCCTATATAAATGGAATTGCTGGTGAAAGATTTTGCGTAAGAAACTCAGGAGCAACAGCTGTAGTTGAGGGAGTTGGAGATCACGGATGTGAGTATATGACTGGTGGCATAGTTTTAATTCTTGGTTCAATTGGTAGAAATTTTGCTGCAGGCATGAGCGGAGGAATCGCCTACATATATAAGACCGAAAGATTTGAAAAAATGGATTTTAATATGGAAATGATCGAAATTGAGAAACCTATTAATCAAGATAATGATTTAATAAAAAAACTTATTGAAAATCACTTTAGTTTTACATCAAGTGACATTGCAAAAAAAATATTATTAAATTGGGATCGAGAGATAAATAATTTTATTAAAATAATGCCAACTGAATATAAAATTGCATTGGAAAAAATGGCTAAAGAAAAAATATCAAAGATTATTACATAAATGGCGAAACTAAAAGGATTTATTGAATATGAAAGAGCAGATGAAAAGTATATTTCTGTTTTAGAAAGAACTAGAAATTATAAAGAATTCACATTAAAACCCTCCGATAATAAGCTAAAAAATCAGAGTGCCAGATGTATGGATTGTGGTGTTCCTTTTTGTCACAGCGGATGTCCATTAGGTAATTTAATTCCAGATTTCAATGATGCTGTTTATAATAATCAATGGGAAAAAGCATTAAATATTTTACATTCTACAAATAATTTCCCAGAATTTACCGGAAGGTTATGTCCCGCACCGTGTGAAGCAGCCTGTGTTTTAGGTATAATAAATCCCCCTGTATCAATTGAAATGATTGAAAAATACATTGTAGAAAGAGGGTTTAAAGAAGGTTGGATAAAACCAAACCCTCCAAAAAAAAGGACAGGAAAAAAAATTGCTATTGTAGGATCTGGTCCTGCAGGATTGGCTGCGGCTCAGCAACTAAATAAAGCTGGTCATACTATAGAAGTTTTTGAAAGAGACAATAAAATAGGTGGTCTTTTAAGATATGGTATCCCAGACTTTAAATTAGAAAAGTCAATTATAGATAGGAGAATTGAACAATTAAAAAAAGAAGGGATTTTATTTAGAACTAATACAGAAATTGGTCAAAACTTTTCCGTAAATAAATTGAAAAAATATGATTCCGTTATCCTTTGCACTGGGGCAACTGTTAAAAGAGAGTTGCCAATTAAAGGACATCAATTAAAAGGAATTGAACAGGCAATGGATTTCTTAAAATTACAAAATGAAGTAGTGGATGGAATAAAAAAGACTGAAAAAAGATTAAATGCTAAAGGGAAAAATGTAATAGTTATTGGAGGTGGTGATACCGGATCTGATTGTATTGGCACATCAAATAGACATGGCGCAAAATCTGTCACAAATTTTGAGATAATGCAAAAGCCATCCTCTATTAGAAGTGTTGAAAATCCTTGGCCGTTTTGGCCTTTTAAACTTAAAACAACCACATCTCATGAGGAAGGAATTCATAGAGAATGGAGTATTTTAACTAAAGAATTTATAAGTGACAAAAACGGAAATGTTAAGAGTTTAAAAACTATCGAAGTCGAGTGGATAAAAAAAGATGGTGAAAAGGATGTATTAAAAGAAATTGAAGGAAGTGAACAACTCTGGCCCTGTGATTTAGTTTTATTAGCTCTTGGATTTACAGGTCATGAAAAAAGCTTAGTTGAACAAATTGGATTAGAAACTAATGAAAAAGGTCAATTAAAAACTAAAAATTATCAAACAAGTATTAAAAATATTTTTTCAGCAGGTGATATGAGAAGGGGGCAATCATTGATTGTTTGGGCTATTTCGGAAGGAAGAGAAGCTGCTGTTGAGGTAGATAAATTTTTGATGGGTTCATCAGAACTCGAAACAAAAGAAAAAGGTGATCTTCCATTAGTTAGATAAAATTGTTTAATTAAAAAAGTTCCAAACTAATCCAAATCTTATAATAAAATCTCTATATGGATAGGATGGAGATGAATAAAAATTATTTCCTGTTATCGTTGAATTAAAGTGTTCTGCTTTAATAAATATTCTAGTTTGTTTGATTTTTGCATTAGCAAAAACCTCCATTAACGGAAAACCTCCAATTTTTTTTTGAGTTTGAATATAAAATGAACTAATTGCTGGATTATACTCATTAGCATAAAACTTTGAAAAATATTTAAAAGTTAATCCCGTTTGAAAAAACATTGCTCCTTTCAAAATAATATTTGAATAATACAGAGTATTTCTTGTAATAATTTCAGGCACATTCAAATAGTTACCGTTTTGACTAGTTTGTTGATAAATTAATGAATTATCAATTGCAAATTTTCCAAATTTAAATTCCTTATTATAATTTAATTTTAGGTACTCTATGTTAGAAGATAACTGATTTACAACTGGAACAAGATGATTTTTACCAAAATTCACATCTTGATTAATTAGTGAGAAGTAAGTATAATTTTGTATTGTCCTTAAATCTGCTCTTATTTTTCCAAATTCATTAACATTCAATTTTAAATATAAATTTCTAGTTTTTTGTTGCTTAACTTTAGAATCCCAGTTTAAAAAATTATAGTCACTTTGATATAATTCATAATAAAATCCTGGATGCCTACTAGATATATTTAAACCAATTTCATATTTGAATTTAGATTCTTCTTTTGATAAAACAACCACATCAATTAAATCACCAATTCTTTCTCCAAAAAGACCTTTTGTAATGTTAAAATTAAATTGATTTCCTAAAAAAAATCTATTGAATTTGAGTGTAATTGCATTTTCATTTTCATTAATTCCTTTGGAATCCAATGAATTAACATTAGTATTATACTTATAGTTATAATTTGAATAAATAACTTTTATTTTTCCAAAAAAATTTGATCTTAGGTAAGTATAAAATTTATTTAATGTAGTTTTTATTTTTGTTTTATCATGGACATTGTTTAGCCCATCTTTTATAGAACCATAAAAATCTGTTGGTGACAATTGTTCATATGAGTTAGTAAGAGTTTCATATTCAAAATCATGACCGATTGATAAAGTATTTTTTTGATTTGATTTTTTATTTAAAATAAATTCTTGAGAAATAAAATATCTTTTACTAGAAAAATTATTTATTGCATTCTCAAATTTAACAGAGAGTTTAGACCTTTCATTAAATAGAGCATCCTCAGATTCAAAATTAGAAATAGCATCATCAGTTAACCCACCGTTTTCTTGATTCTCAAAAATTTGACTTAAAAAGTTAATTTTAAGAAAATACCTATTATTTTCATCATTATATTTAGTTGTATAATTAAACTGCTTTAAACCTGATAATATATTTTGATAATTCCCAAGGGACCTCATTCCTTTGAAAGAAATTGAAAAATTCAATTTTTCAGAAATATTAGATGTGAAGAGAGCATCAGTATATTGACCTTGTTTCATAACAGTTTTGAATAATAGCTCCGTTAATGGGGTTGGAACATTAAAATATTTTATTTTACTTGACTTTACATATAAATGTTTTTTTGAAGAGAAACTTTTTTTAGGTAGGTAGGATAGATTATCAAAATTATGTGTTAATTCATTGTAGGTCTGACCAATATTTGAAAACTTTAAAAGTTCCAGATCATCTTTTCTCAAAAAATTAAATTTATAATGTTTTTTAATTGTTAATGTTGTGTCAATAAACGTGGAATCATTTTCTATACTTATTTTCAAATATTTTTCTATTCCAGGTTTTAACTCCACACTGTCTAAAGCAGTGTTTTTTAAAACACTTTGAGCAAAAATGAAATGGGTTTTGATACAAAAAAAAATTAAAAATATTGAACGACAATTCATTGATATACTTTAAAGTAAAGTTATATATTTCCTTTTGATTTAATTTTTAAATAAGTTTAATTTTAATTTAAAAAAATGTTAAAGCAGCAATTCTCTAATTTTATTGAGTGTGGAACTGATGAATCAGGTAGAGGTTGTTTAGCAGGTCCTGTAACCGCAGCAGCAGTTATTCTTCCAAAAAATTTTAATCATAAATATTTAAAAGACTCCAAATTACTGTCAAAAGAAAGGAGAAATGAGATGCGTAAAATTATAATTGAAAATGCAATCGATTATTCTATCAGTTTTGTAAAAGTAAAAACTATAGAAAAAATAAATATTTTAAATGCCTCAATACTTGCAATGAACAATGCAATTAAGAAATTGAAAATTAAACCCGAGTTTATTTTAGTTGATGGAAATCAATTTAAAACTAATCTTAAAATCCCTTTCAAGTGTATAATAAAAGGTGATAAAAAATATGCAAATATTGCTGCAGCATCTATTTTAGCTAAAACTAGCAGAGATAAATATATGTTCAATTTATCAATAAAACACCCTGAATATAATTGGATTAAAAATAATGGATATCCAACAAAAGAACACAAAAATGCAATTACTAATAATGGAATTACTGAACATCACAGAAAAAGCTTTAAATTATCATAAAATGAATATTTGTTCATTACTTTTGTAAGATAATAATGAAAAAAATATTACAAATTTTTCTATTTTTTTTTATTACTAGCTGTACTCAAGTAGGTAAAGAAAATAAGAGCCTGGTTGATTTAATTCCAACAGATCCCATACTTGTACTAAAGTATAATTCACAAAAAGAAATTAATGCTCAATCCTTTGACAATTTTTTAAATAAATTTTTGGGATTAGAATCCGAAAGTTTCCATAGTAAAGATATTGGTGGTATAGTTGTTAAAAGCTTTCATAAGCTTGGAAAAAATGATATTTATTCAATTTTATTTTCAGAAAATAAAAATATTGATCAAGAAATAGCTGCAATTGATTCAATTAATTATAACGGACATTTCATAAAAAAATCTATTATAAATAAAAAAGAAAATTTCTATGTAGTTAAAAATGGAATATACATTGAATCAAAAAGCAAGTTATTAATTGAGAACTCTTTGAGAAACTCAAATTTTGTTAATACAAATAAGGATAAAGATTTAAAAAAATTATTTGAAGTTGCCAATAATGATTTTTCAATGTTCATTTCCAATAATTTTTCGAATTATTTAGATAATGAAAATTTAAAAAATATATTTGACATCTCTGAAATTGCAAATTGGATTCAATTTGACATTAATTTAAATCAAAACAAATTAATTTTAAGCGGAATTGGTTTTCAACAAGATTCTATTAATAGAAAATTTAATCTGTTAAAGAAAATTAGTCCTTCAAAATTAAATTTTGAAGAAATCATACCAACTAGCTTTAAGAATTTCCAAAAAATCTCATATAATCACTTGAATTATATTTCTAATTTAAATACTGAAATTCCTATAAATAACATAAAAGAAATTATTAATGATTCTTTGTATTACGATGTAAAAGAAATTGGCAATTTATCATTAGCTAATAATACATTGACATTATTTAGTTTGAAAAAAAGTGATTTTTTTAAAAAAAGAATCAATAAACTTTTAAAGTCTGTTTCTGTTTATCGCAATTTTAATTTATATGAGATAAATGATAAATTATTTAAAACAAAAAACCAGTTTTTTAACATTGACAACTCTGAA
>MDTG01285393.1_pt1 | contig 15173 bp, 14 predicted proteins | sample 811421 | NCBI WGS metagenome assembly MDTG01 (sample SAMN05326645, study PRJNA326480) | marine metagenome | isolation source: seawater | place: Pacific Ocean: South East | collected 2011
GAAAAAAGGCAAGGAAAAAGCCAATATTATTGCTGAGGAAAACCTTAAAAATATACGTGAAAAAGTTGGTTTGATATAATATAAATTCCCAATGATACAAATTGAAACTACACCTAACCCTAATTCACTTAAATTTCTATCTGAAAAGATAATTTCGGCGATTGGAAATGAAGAATTTCAAAAAAAAAATTTAAAAGATTTAAATAATTCTTTCATTAGGGAGCTTTTAAATTTTAAAGGTGTAGAATTAATTTTATTATCTAAAAATTTCTTATCCGTAAAAAAAACAGAGGATGTTTCATGGAATGAGCTTAAACCAATGATAATTTCGCATTTAAATCATTACTTTCAAAATAATGATAAACCGATACTTAGTGAAAATAAGAAATCATTTAACTCTATTAGCGAAAGTGACGAAACCGTTAAAAGAATATTAGATGTATTGGATAATAAGATAAGACCTGCTGTTGCAAGAGATGGGGGTGATATTAAATTTAAATCTTTTAATGATGGTGTTGTAAAAGTAGAGCTTCAAGGTAGTTGCTCTGGATGTCCTAGCTCTTTAATGACACTCAAGCAAGGTGTTCAGAATCTTTTAAAACACTATGTTAAAGAAGTTAACTCAGTTGAGGCAGTTTAAATTATGAAAAAAAAATTAAGTTATAGGGATAAATTATTAGAACTAGCTTATATTTATAACGTAAAAGAGATTCAAGATTATACAAAAAGAAGAAAAAACCTAACCACTGGTCAAATTGAATTAATTCTAAAAAAGAATAAAATTATTATACCAAAAGATTTTAAAACAAATTTTTTCAAAGAAAATTTTGTAAAACCTGTTTCAAAATTTAAATCTAGCATAATTGATTACAAAGAAGAAAAAATAAAAGATAAAAATAGGTTTTTAAGAAGAGTTGAAAATTATAAATACGACACTTCAAGGAAGTTTAATCATGGATTAAGTAGTATTTGGAGAGTCATGGGAAATGCGGGAGTAAATTTTTTAAATGTTCTTCCAAAACTAGGCATCACGGTTTGGACTTTTTTTGGAAACGTTTTCACCGATGCCTTTAACTCAATTTACAATCAACAAATTGATCAAAAAAGTGCAAGAAATGTAATAATAGGTTTTTTTGCAGTTGTTGGTGTAACAACCGCAGTTGTTGTTGGGATTACTTCTTATAAGGATTTCACTTTTCTAGAAAAAAAAATTGAAACAAAAAAACCTGACGTAAAAGTGAAAAAAGAGGTTAAGAAGCCCGAGGTAAAAGTGAAACCTCCACAAAAAAAAACTGATGCTAATGTAAAGAAAGAAGATAAAAAACCAGAACTCAAAGTTAAAAGAAATAATGTGGCTGAGGTAATTTTACCTGATTTAAACTTAAAAACAGAGACAGTTATTCAACTTTTTAAAGACGTAGATTATGATTTAAGAAAAGTCAGGAGTGAAAAATTAGTTAAACCTATCTACTTTACTCAATTCCCAAGAGATTTGGACAATCTTCAAAGTGTTCAATTAAAAAAAGAGACATTTATAAAAATTGTACTACCGTTGATCGTAGCAGAAAACGAAAAAATACTAGACGATAGAGAAAAACTGAAAGTTTTATCGGAAAAAAAATTCACTTCAGATTTAGAGAAACAGTGGCTAAGACAAAAACTTTTAGAATATAAAGTAAAAAAAAGTGACTTAAAAGAATTGATGGTAAGAATGGATATGATACCGGTTTCAATAGCGCTTGCGCAAGCAGCTAAAGAGAGCGGATGGGGAACTTCTAGGTTTGCTCTCGAGGGAAATGCAATTTTTGGTCAGTGGACATGGGATGGTCAGGGTATAGCACCGTTAAAAAGAGATGGAGATAAAAATCACAAAATTTTAAAGTTTCCTATTTTACGAGCCTCAGTTAAAGCATATAAAAACAATTTAAATACTCATAAAAGCTACTCTAAATTTAGAGAAAAAAGAAAATCTTTACGAGATAAAAATAAAAATATATCAGGTTTATCTTTAACAGATACCCTTAAAAACTATGCCCAAACAGGTTCAGAGTATACAAAAATACTTAATCAAATAATTACCCAAAACAGATTAACTGATTTTGAACTAGTGAGATTAGTTAATTCAGTAAAGCAAGTTGAATTAAATTCTTGAGTTATTTATCACTTATAACAAACTGAACTCCTAGCCACCTCCAAAAGCCTTGATTTTCTTTTAAAGAGCAATTGATCCTACCTCTTTCACCAATAAATTTTTCAGATATTTTAATTTCTAATAAATTGTCTTTTAAAAATTTAATTTTGGAGTTTCTCCACTTATTACCTTCGTTAGAAAAACAATTTATTTGATTTAAATTTTTGATATTTTCGTAGAATTCGACTGTTACTACAGGTGGATTCTTAGACTGCAAAAGATACTTATCTTCTGGGTTTATATTTTTATATTTTAAAGGCAGAGTTTTCATTAATGTTTTAAATCTTTTAATTTCACCGTACTTTTCATTAATTGGATATCTGGGTAGTTCCCATAGATCCTTTGTTTCATCAATTACTCCAGAGTGTTGCCCAAAAGCATATTTAAAACCTAAATCTTTTATAATACTTTTAAAAGTTAAGCTGTACTCTCCAAATGGATACGAAAAAAAATCAGAATTTTTACCTAATTTATTTTTAAATATTTCAATAGATTGTAATATGTCATCTTTTATGACTTCTGGCCCTTCGTCTGCGAGATATTCATGTGAATGACTATGATTTCCTATTTCAACGAATTCTGATTTGTGCAATTCTAAAATTTGATCCCAATTCATATAATTATATGCGCCTACTTCCCTAGTATTAACAAATAAAATAAATGGAATTTCTCTCTCTTTTAAGATTGGCCAAGCATTTTCATAAAATGAGAGCAACCCATCATCTATCGTAAGTAAAATTTTTCGATCTTTTTTATTTTCGGACAAACTTTTTTCAAAATTTTTAGGATGAATAAATTCTAAACCTTCTTTATTTATCAATTCAAGCTGACTCTTAAATACGTCAAGTTGAATATTCGTCGATGGATATTTATTTTCATTAAACCTGTGATACATTATCGAAATTAAACCAAAATCATCAAACTCAGGACTATTTGCAGTTAACAACTTTGATTGATTTGATTCTATAGCTATAATAGAAATTAATATGATAAAAAATTTTTTGATTATCAACTTCATTGGTCAGGATGATAAATTAGGATTAAGAATAAATAAAGATTTTTTTATTCATAATTTTGAAAATGTTGAGAAGAAAAAAGATCTACTTGTTTTTGAGATTATGAACTTACTAAATACCCACAATGCAAAACTTGACCAGAATTTTAGTGTGATCGTAAATCAAGGGCCAGGAAGTTTTTCAGGAATTAGAATAGCTCTATCAGTTGCAAAAGGCTTAGAAATTTCAAGAAAAGTAGCTTTATATGGTTATAAAAACAGTGATTTGAAGCTTTTTGACCTTAAAAATATTGAGCTGCTTTTGAGTAAAAATTTAGTAGAAAAAAAATTGATTAAGCCCATCTATTTAAGTTAAATTAAGTTATGAGTATTATAGAGGAAAAATGTAAACAAAAAGGCGTTAGACTTACAGATCAAAGAAAAGTAATTGCAAAAGTCTTATCCGAGTCCAAAGACGTTTATGGATCTAAGGATCACCCAGATGTTGATGAATTGCATAAAAGAGTTACAGCTCTAGATGACAAGATCAGCATTGCTACAGTTTACAGAACAGTAAAACTTTTTGAAGAAGCCGGTATATTAATTAAACATGATTTTAAAGCTGGAAAAGCGCGTTATGAAATTAGCGATAACCATAATCATTTGATAGATATAAATAGCGGGGAGATTGTTGAATTCGTAGATAAGGACATAGAAGAATTACAAAAAAAAATTGCTAAAAAATTAGGATATAATCTTGTAGATCATAAACTTGAATTATACGGTTCTAAAATTAAAAAATAGCTTGGAAAAGAAAATCTTTATAAAAACTTTTGGTTGTCAAATGAATGAATATGATAGTAAGCGTATTTATGACATTGTAAAAAAAATAAATTATAAGAAAACAGATAATATTGAGAAAGCCGATTGTTATGTTTTAAACACTTGCCATATTAGAGAGAAAGCAACTGAAAAAGTTTATCATGATATAGGAAGAGTAAAAAAAAAATTTAGAGATAAGAAAAAACCTCTAGTAATAATAACCGGATGTGTTGCCCAAGCTGAGGGTGAAATTTTGTTGAGTAAAGAAAAATATATTGATGCTGTGGTCGGCCCCCAATCTTATCATCAATTTAATAATACCTTACTTGAAATAGAGAAAAAGTCAGAAAAATTAAATTTAACTAACTTCGAAGTTGTTGAAAAATTTGACACATTAAATCAAATAAAAAACTCAGATAATAATGTTTCCTCATTTTTAACTATCCAAGAAGGTTGTGATAAGTTTTGTAAGTTTTGCGTTGTTCCTTACACGAGAGGTTCAGAATTTTCTAGATCTATTTATGAATTGTTTAATGAGAGTAAAACCTTAGTAGACAATGGTTCAAGAGAAATTAATTTATTAGGTCAAAATGTAAATGCATACAATTATAAGGGAAAAAAACTTTCTGACTTAATTAAAATGATCTCAGAATTAAAAAAGCTTGAGAGAATAAGATATACTACTTCTCATCCCATTGACTTCACCGAGGATTTAATTGAAGTACACAAAGACTCAGAAAAATTAATGCCAGTAATTCATCTTCCAGTCCAAAGTGGATCAAATAAAATACTAAAAAATATGAATAGAAAACACACACTTGAATATTATTTGAAATTGGTTGATAAAATAAAGAATATTAATCCTCAAATTAAATTTTCAAGTGATTTTATAATCGGTTATCCTGGTGAGAGCGATAATGATTTTAAAAAAACACTTGATCTAATGGAAAAAGTTGAGTTTATTAATTCTTATTCATTTATTTTTAGTCCTAGGCCTGGAACACCAGCTGCCAGCATGAAAAAAGTAGACGAAGATAAAGCTAAAGAAAGATTATTAATTTTTCAAGAAAAGGCAAAAAAAATTAAATTAAAATATAGAAAGAGTCTTTTACATAAAAAATCTTTAGTACTTTTTGAAAATAAAGTTGGAGAGAAAAATGAATTTTTCGGAAGAGATGAGTTTTCAAACTCAGTTATTGTAAAATCAGATGAAAATATCATAGGAAAAATCAAAAAGGTTAAAATTTTGAGAAGTAATCTAAATACTATGTTTGGTGAAATTGATAAAAAACCAGATAAAAATTATTGTGCAGCTTAAATATGTCTGAAATTAGTAAATTAGATAGAAATTTAAAAATTAAAAAAATTGATAACGAGACAATAAACTTACAGATAACTGATAATGAAATGTTATCCTCTATCGTTGGTCAATTCGATCAAAATTTAAAAGATTTAGCCAAACTTTCGAATACAAGCATTTTTTTTAGAGGCAATTCTATTACCTGCAAAGGAAAGACGGAAAATATAAATATATTTAGTGAGGCTATAAAATTTTTGATAAACAAATATCTTTTGACAAAAGTTGTTGAAAATGAGGATATAATGTTATCGGTTAAAAAAAATATTGATGAAGAAGAATCTAATGTAAAATCATTTAAGCAATTGATTAAAACTCCTAGAAAGTCGGTGATAGCAAGATCAGAAAAACAGTCAGATTATATTAAAGCGCTGAAAGAGAAAGACATAATTATGTCTTTAGGTCCTGCAGGGACAGGCAAAAGTTTTTTAGCCGTATCAGTAGGCGTTACTTTATTACTTGAAAAAAAAATAGACAGAGTAATATTATCAAGGCCAGCGGTAGAGGCTGGAGAAAAATTAGGTTTTTTACCGGGCGATATGAAAGAGAAAGTAGACCCCTATCTAAGACCTTTATACGATGCATTATACGAATTGTTTGGAGCTGATAAAATTGATAAAAAAATTGACACTGGTGAAATTGAGATAGCACCTTTAGCTTTTATGAGAGGGCGAACTTTAAAAAACTGTTTTGCAATATTAGATGAAGCACAAAATGCCACAGAAACACAAATTAAAATGTTTCTGACAAGAATCGGTGAAAATTCAAAACTAGTTGTAAATGGAGATCCATCTCAAATTGATCTAATAAATAAATCTCAATCAGGTCTTATAAAATCAAAACAAATACTAAAAGATATAAAAGAGATAGAAATTATTGAATTTGATCATAATGATGTTGTCAGACATCCGTTAGTTTCTAAAATTATTAGGGCTTATCAAAAAAAAAGCACTGATGATAAAAACTAATATCATTTACAATAACAATGTATGGAAGTCGTATTTTAAGAATCCAGAATTTTACGTTCAAAAAAAGATAGAAATTATAAATAAAAAATTTAAGAGATTTAATAAGACAACACTATTTTGTACAATTTTACTATCAGGTGACAAGGAAATTAGAGAATTAAATAAAAAATTTAGAAAAAAAAATAAAACTACTGATATTCTCTCTTTTCCGTTTCATAAAAAAAAAGAATTAAAAAAAAAACTTCTTAAGGAAAAAGATGTGTATCTTGGAGATATCATTATAAATTTAAATAAAATTAAAGATAGAAAAAATAAAATTAGGTTTAAAACAGAATTTAATAAGTTGTGGATACACGGATTAACGCATCTTCTTGGATATGATCATAAAAAAGATAAAGACTTTTATATTATGAGAGCTTTAGAAAAAAAATTTCTTTCATATATTAATTAAATGTTTGAAAAATATCTTAACAATAGATTTTTAACTTTATATTTTTTTCCATTAATTATTGGATCTTTGAGTGTTCTTTCTTTTCAACCTTTTAATTTTTCAATTATAAATTTTTTAATTTTACCACTTTCCTTTTATTTAATTGTTTTTATAAAAAAAAAATCTCAGAGCATTTACAGAAAAAAACCTTTTAGAAAAAACCTATTTATTTTTGGAACCTCATTTGGCTTTGGATTTTATCTAAGTGGATTATATTGGATTACAAATTCGTTAACATTTGATGAAAATTTTAGATTTTTAATTCCACTAGGTTTAATTTTAATCCCTTTATTTTTGAGTTTATTTTTCTCTCTAACGTTAGTGATAATCGGTCCATTTTTAAATTTAAACTTTATTTCTATTTTTTTATATTCAGCTGCATTAGGTTTCTCTGATTACATTAGAGCAAAAATATTAACAGGTTTCCCTTGGAATTTATGGAGTTATAGTTTTTCCTGGGCGACTGAACTATTACAGATTTTAAACAAAATTGGATTATTTGCATTTAATTTGGTTGTAATAACATTATTTATGTCTCCTGCTTTTTTCTTTTTAAAGACAAGGCCTATTAAAAAATTTATACCTGTATTAATAAGTGTTTCAGTAGTATTTCTCCTTTATATTTTTGGAAATCATTCAATTAATCAGAATAAAAATATTAATTTATCTAAGAAAGAAAAATTCAATATTAAAGTAATTTCTCCTAATTTTGAATTAAAGTATGGCATCTCGAAGGAAGAAATTGAAGAGAGATTGTTAAAATTAGCAAGGTATAGTGAACCAAATAAAAGTATACGAACACTATTTGTATGGCCTGAAGGTGTATTTAGTGGTTATAGTTATGAAGAGATATTAATATTAAAAAAAGTTTTTTCTGATAACTTCAATAAAAATCATTTTATTTTATTTGGGATAAACAGACGGGATAAAGAAAATGATGGATTTTATAACAGCTTAATTATTGTAAATAACAATTTAGAAATAATTCAAGAATATAAAAAACAAAAACTTGTCCCATTTGGTGAATTTTTGCCTTTTGAAAAAATATTAAATAATTTTGGATTAAAAAAAATCACGGAAGGACATGGTTCTTTTTTAAAAGGATATAATCAAAAAAACTTAATAGTATATGAAATGAATATTTTGCCACTAATCTGTTATGAAATTATATTCCCACAATTCATACAAAAATCAAATCAAGACACAAATTTGATAATAAATATTTCTGAAGATGGCTGGTTTGGAAATTCAATTGGTCCTCACCAACATTTTGCTAAAGCAACATTTAGATCTATTGAACAAAATGCTTTTTTGATTAGATCTGCAAATAAAGGCTTTAGTGCTATAATTAATAATAAAGGACAAATAGTAAAAAAACTAAATCCTAGTGAGGCAGGTAGTATTGAGGCAGAAGTTCCTTTAATTAAAAACGAAAATAAAATTAAAAATGATTTGATATTTTTTGTCCTTTTATTTACATATATTTTTATCTTTAAATTTTATAGAAATAATAATGAAAAATAATAATTATCTATTCACAAGCGAGTCAGTTTCTGAAGGGCATCCAGATAAAGTTTGTGACAGAATATCTGACATGGTTGTTGACTCTTATTTATCTAAAGATCCAGTATCAAGAGTTGCCTGTGAGACACTCACAACAACCAACAGAGTTGTCTTGGCTGGCGAAATTAGAGGACCAAAAATAGAAAAAGAGGAATTAATAAGTAAAGTAAGAAACTGTATTAAGGATATTGGTTACGACCAGAAAGGTTTCAGTTGGAAATCTGCTAATGTTGAAACTTACTTGCATGAGCAATCTGCAGATATCGCTATGGGAGTTGATTCAAAAGATAATAAAGATGAGGGAGCTGGAGATCAAGGTATAATGTTTGGCTATGCTTGTAAAGAAACGGAAGAATTAATGCCTGCACCAATACATTTCTCCCATAAAATTTTACGTTTAATGTCAGAAGATAGAAAAAAAGGATTATTAAAAGGAATAGAACCAGATTCAAAAAGTCAAGTAACAATGCTTTATGAAAATAACAAACCTGTCAAGGTAACTTCAGTTGTTATTTCAACTCAACACTCAAAAACTCTTAATCAAGATCAGGTAAAAGAAGCAGTTATTCCCTACATAAAAAAATCTATTCCAGAAAATTACATTGATGGCTTGAATAAGAAAGAAATTTATGTAAATCCAACTGGACAATTTATTATCGGTGGACCTGACGGTGACACTGGGCTGACAGGTAGAAAGATTATTGTGGACACATACGGTGGAGCCGCGCCTCATGGCGGAGGTGCTTTTTCAGGTAAAGATCCAACAAAAGTAGATAGATCTGCTGCTTATGTTTCAAGATATTTAGCGAAAAATATTGTTTCTTCTGGGGCCTCAGATAAGTGCTTAATACAGTTAGCTTATGCTATTGGAGTTTCAAAGCCATTATCAATATTTATAAAATTAGCTGATGGTGATGAGTCTAAAGTAGAAAAAATTAAAAAAATAATTATTGAAAATTTTGATTTATCACCAAGGGGCATAAGGGAGATGCTTAAATTAAATAGTCCAATTTATGAGATTACTTCTGCTTACGGGCACTTTGGAAGAAAACCAGGAGACAAGGGTGAGTTTTCCTGGGAAAAAACAGATAAAGCTAATTTATTTAAGTTCTAATCTTGAAAAAACCATAATTTTCTTTTAATAATAATCTAAATTATTAAAAATTCAAAATGGGCACTAGCCCATTTTTTTTTAGGAGTAACAAAATGTTAAATAGAGGTTTAGACAAATTAGAATTACTAAGGATAGCAGAAGCAGTAGCTAACGAGAAATCAATTGACAAAGATCTTGTAATTGGATCGATGGAAAGTGCAATACAAAAAGCAGCACTAACAAAATTTGGCAATGATAATAATATCGAAGTTACTATTGATAGAGACAACGGTGATATTAAAATTCAAAAAGTTTTAGAAATAGTGGAAAAAGTAGAAGATTCTCATAGAGAAATTACTCTTAATGATGCAAAAAAAATCTTAAAGTCTGATAAGGAAAAGGAAATTAAAATTGGAGAAAAAGTTTACGAAGAATTACCACAGATCGATTTTGGAAGAATAGCTGCGCAAAGTGCTAAACAAGTGATCACAAGTAGAGTGAGAGAGGCAGAAAAAAATAGACAATATGAAGATTTTATTGATAAACAAGGTCAAATATTAAGCGGAATCATCAAAAGATTGGAATATGGAAATGTAATAGTAGACTTAGGAAAAGCAGAGGGTATTATTAAAAAAGATGAATTGATACCTAGAGAAATTCTAAAAAATGGCGATCGAGTCAAAGCTTATTGTTATGAGGTTAAAAAAGAATTAAAAGGACATCAAATATTTTTATCTAGAGCTCATCCACAATTTTTGGCAAAACTATTTTTTCAAGAAGTTCCAGAAATATATGAAGGCACTATTGAAATTAAGTCCGTTGCTAGAGATCCAGGAAGCCGAGCGAAGATTTGTGTATTTTCACAAGACTCCTCGATTGACCCTGTAGGGGCTTGTGTTGGAATGCGAGGTAGCAGAGTTCAAACTATAGTAAATGAACTTCATGGAGAAAAAATTGATATTATCAAATGGACAGAGGACTTGCCTACGCTTATTTCAGAGTCATTGTCACCAGCAGAAATACAGAAAGTTTTGATTGATCAAGACAATAAAAAAATTGATATAATTTTATCAGAGGAAAATTTAAGTAAAGCTATTGGTAGAAGAGGTCAAAATGTTAGATTGGCTTCTAAACTAATAAATTTCGAAATTGATATTTTAACAGATAAAGAGGACTCTGAGAGAAGACAAGCGGAATTTAAAGAGAGAACTGAAACACTTATTAAAAATCTTGAAGTTGATGAAACTCTGGGACAACTGTTAGTTTCGGAAGGATTTATATCCATAGAGGAAATTTCTCAATCATCACCTGAGATAATTTCTAAAATAGAGGCAATAGATGAAGATACAGCAAAGGAACTTATTAATAGATCTAAAGAAAATCTAGAAAAAGAAAAAGAGGCAGTTGCTTTGAAACTTAAGGAACTTGGTGTGGAAGAAAAATTAATTAATTTAAAGGGAATGACACAAGGAATGTTAGTCATTTTAGGACAGAAAAATATAAAAAAATTAAGTGATTTTGCAGATTTATCCTCTGATGAATTAATTGGCGGGTTTGATGAAATTAAAGGCAAAAAAATTAGAATTGAAGGTTATCTCGAAGAGTTTTCACTATCAAGAAAAGAAGCAGATGATTTGATAATGTCTGCGAGAGAAATAGCTTTTAAATAATATTATGGAAAAAGAGAAAAAAAAAACACTTACAATATCATCTAATTTAAAAAAAAAAATTGACACCAGCAATCTATCCTCTGGAAACAAAAAATCATTTTCTGTAGAGAAAAAAAAAATATTTAAATCGAACAAGCCTTTAAACAGATCTAATGTAAAACCGAATATTAATGTAAATCCAGATACCAAAAAAAAGAGTTATGCTAGAAAATTTATAGAACAACAAGCTACTAAAGACTTTTTAAAAAAAGAGAGCAAGCCTGCAGGAAAAAGTAAACTTAAGTTAAAAGGACCAATAGACAAAAGAGACTTCAAACTTACTGTCTCAAGAGCTTTAAACGTTGAGGAAATTGAGATAAAACAACGAAGTTTGGCTTCAGTAAAAAGAGCAAGACTAAAAGAGAAAAAAATTAGACCTGAAGGAGAGGATAAGAAAGAATTTAAAAAAGTTATTAGAGAAGTTAAAATACCAGAGCAAATTACTATTCAAGAACTCTCAAATCGAATGGCAGAGAAATCGAGTGAAATAATTAAATTTCTTTTTAATATGAAAGTTGTTGCGACCATAAACCATAATATAGATAAGGATACTGCTGAATATATTGTGAAAGAGTTTGGTCATAAAGCAATTCTTGAAGAAAAACCTGTAGCTCAAAAAAATAAAGTTCAAGAAAAACTTCAAGGCGAAGTAAAGACAAGACCTCCAGTAGTTACAATAATGGGTCATGTTGATCATGGAAAAACTTCACTGTTAGATGCATTAAGAGATTCCAACGTGGTGTCAGGTGAATATGGGGGTATAACACAACATATAGGAGCTTATCAGGTAAAAACGCATTCGGATAAATTAATTACTTTTATAGATACGCCAGGACACGCAGCCTTCACAGAGATGAGAGCTAGGGGTTCTAAAATTACAGATATTGTAATTTTAGTAGTTGCTGCAGACGATGGGATAAAGCCACAAACTGTTGAAGCTATAAAACATGCCAAAGCCGCTAAGGTTCCGATTATCGTAGCAATTAACAAATGTGATCTACCAGAAAAAAATATCAGTAAAATTAAAAATGAAATGATGCAGTACGAATTAATAGCAGAAGATTTAAGCGGCGATACCTTATTTGTAGAAGTTTCGGCACTTAAGAAGATTAATTTAGACAAGTTAAAAGAAAGTATTTTATTGCAATCAGAAATGCTTGACTTAAAAGCTTCTTTTTCAGATCAAGCTAGAGGTGTAGTAATTGAGTCAAAAATTGATAAAGGGAAGGGACCTGTATCTACTATCTTAATAAGTAATGGAAAATTGAAAAAAGGAGATTTTTTTATTTGTGGAGACACATGGGGAAAAATAAGAGCAATGATTGATTTTGAAGGCAATAATGTAGAAGAGGCGCTACCTTCAATGCCAGTTGAAATTTTAGGAATGAACGGGTCTGCATACGCTGGAGCAGATTTTACTGTTACTAGTAATGAAAATGAAGCAAAATCAATTATTGAATTTAAAAAGAACAAAACAGCTCAAACTAATATATTTGCTAAAGACAAAACAACTTTATTTGATAACGAAAAAAGAAAAGATGAACTTAATATAATAATAAAATCAGATGTACAAGGATCTAGCGAAGCTTTAAAAACATCAATTAATAAAATTCAACATAGCGAAGTAGAACCAAAAATAATTTTGTCAGATATTGGAATGATTAATGAAACAGACGTATCATTAGCAAAAGCCTCTAATGCAATTTTAATTGGATTTAATGTAAAACCTAATAGAGAAGCAAAAAAATTATCAGAGGAACAAAAAATTGATATTAAGTACTTTAATGTTATTTACGAAGCGTTAGATTATATTGAAAAATCTCTCTCAGGCCTTCTAGAACCAGATTATAAAGAAACTATTTTAGGAAGTGCTGAAATCCAAAAGATATTTAAAGTGTCAAATGTTGGAAAAATAGCCGGTTCAAAAGTTGTTAATGGAGAGATAAAAAACAAAACTAAAGCAAGAATAATAAGAGATGGAGTAGTAGTGTTTAGTGGAGAAATTTCATCTATCTTTAGAGAAAAGAATCAAGTTAAAGAAGTCGGAACAGGCCTTGAATGCGGTATTAGTATCAAAGATTTTATTGATTTCAAAGAAAAAGATATAATCGAGTCTTTTCTTAGAGAGGAAATACAAAGATCGATATAATAATGAACAATGAAATTACACAAAAATCTTACACTCAGCGTCAATTAAGAGTCGGTGAATTAGTTAAGCAAAATCTAGGAGAACTTTTTTTAAGAAATGAGGCAAAAATACCAAGCATTAACTCAAAATTAATAACAGTTACTGAAGTTAGAATGACCCCTGACCTTAAAACAGCTAGAGTTTACGTTATTCCACTAGGTGGTATAGATACTAAAGAAACAGTAAAAATCTTGACTGAATACTCTCATCTTGTTAGAAAAGCGCTGTCTAAAAGACTAGATATTAAGTTTCTTCCTAAACTTACATTTGTTGAAGATAACTCATTTGAATATGCAGAAAAGATTGAGAAAATAATTAAGAAAAACAAAGAAAATGATAAAGAAAAAAAAAGATACAATTAATTCACTGGCCTTACATAAGAAGGACGTAGGATCAACAGAGATACAAATCGGTTTGTTAACAGATAAGATAGCAAAATTATCAGAACATTTTAAAAGATTTAAAAAGGATAAACACTCAACTTTAGGTTTAACTAAATCAGTTAATAAAAGAAAAAAGCTTCTTTCTTATCTTAAAAAGAAAAATACCGAGTCTTATCAAAAAGTAATTAAACAACTAAATTTAAGGAAATAATGTTTAAAATAGACAAAGAAGAATTAGAAATTAATGGTAAAAAATTAACTTTAGAAACTGGAAAAATTGCAAGACAAGCTGACGGTGCAATAATTGCAAGTCTTGGAGAGACAGTAGTTATAGCTACTGCAGTAGGAGCTAAAAAAGTTGCAGAGGGACAGGACTATTTTCCGTTATCAGTAAATTATCAAGAAAAATATTATGCAGCTGGAAAAATCCCTGGCGGTTATTTTAAAAGAGAAGCAAGACCTACTGAAGCTGAAACTTTAATTTCTAGATTAATAGATAGACCAATAAGACCTTTATTTTCATCCAGTTTTATGAACGAGGTACAAGTTCTTCCAACGGTTTTATCTTATGATAGTGAAAATCAGCCAGACATATTATCTATTATAGCATCTTCCGCAGCTTTAGCTATATCGGGTTTACCGTTTATGGGACCAATAGCTGCTAGCAGAGTTGGATATAAAGATGGAAAATATTTATTAAATCCCTCAGTAGAAGAACTAAAAGACTCAGAATTAGATTTAGTAGTAGCTGGTACTAAAGATGCGGTATTAATGGTTGAGTCAGAAACTTCAGGATTATCTGAAAAAGTGATGCTAGATGCAGTGAAATTTGGACATGAAAAATTTGTACCAATCATCGAGGCAATTGAAAAATTAGCAAAAAAGGTTGGAAAACCTAAATGGGAAGTTGAAGAAGTAGATCATACTGCAATAAAAAAGAAAATTTCTGATAATTTTGAAAGCAGCTTAAGAAGTGCTTTTAAAGAAATAGATAAGAAAAAAAGATCATCAGCTATTTCTGAAATAGAAAGCCAATGTAAAGAAATGTTTGTTGAAGATGAGACTGTTACAGAAAATCAAGTAATGGGTCAGCTTAAATCTTTAGAGAAAGATATTGTAAGAACTGCTATTTTGAAAGAGAAGAAGAGAATTGATGGAAGAGGTTTAGCAGATGTAAGACAGATTAAATGTGAAGTTGGTGTTTTACCAAGAACGCATGGCTCTGCGCTTTTCACTAGAGGAGAAACCCAAGCTCTTGTAGTAACTACACTCGGAATGACCGATGACGAACAAAGATTAGAAAGTTTGGAGGGTATGCAAAGATCAAATTTTATGTTGCACTATAACTTCCCACCATTTTCAGTTGGAGAATGTGGAAGGATCGGAACCGGTAGAAGGGAAATTGGACACGGAAA
>MDTG01253888.1_pt1 | contig 15172 bp, 14 predicted proteins | sample 811421 | NCBI WGS metagenome assembly MDTG01 (sample SAMN05326645, study PRJNA326480) | marine metagenome | isolation source: seawater | place: Pacific Ocean: South East | collected 2011
TAGCCCGGTGGCTTGGCAGTTGCTGCGCAACTGCGGCCACGCAATGGGGCGTTCCGCCCGATAGCCCGATGGCTTGGCAGTTGCTGCGCAACTGCGGCCAAGAGTGGGGCATTCCGCCCGATAGCCCGGTGGCTTGGCAGTTGCTGCGCAACTGCGGCCACGTGACGGGGCGTTCCGCCCGATAGCCCGATGGCCCGGCGCCAGCGGCATCGTCCTACCTGACGTCGGGGGGACTGCCGCTACCGGCGGCGGCCCGTCCTGCGCAATCTGGCGCCATGGACGCGGCGCGGCTGAAACATCTCGAGGGCTTCGACTCGCTGCCTCCGGCCCTGCTGGCCGAAGCCGCGCGCCAGGTCCGGCTGCTGCGGGTGCCGCCGGGCCGATGGCTGGTCCGTCCGGGGCGGCGGCTGCCGGGCCGGCTGTATCTGCTGACCGGTCGGGTCCGGGTCGCCGGGCAGGGCGTGTCGAGGCGGATCTCGGCGCCGTCGGACGCAGCCCGCTCGCCGGTCTATCCGGGGCCGGCGGAGGTGGTCGCGGTGTTGCCCAGCGAGCTGGCGGCGGTGCCCGGGTCCGTCGTCGATGCCCTGGCGGACGGCGCCGCCGTGCCGTTGCCGGCGCTGCCGCGGGTGTCCGAGGGCGAGTCCTGGCAGCAGCGGTTTCTCGCGTCGCCGCTGATGCAGCGCCTCTCCCCGGTCGCCTGGCAGCAGGTGCTGCGCGCCATGGCGGCCCACCAGTTCGAGCCCCGGGACGTCGTGCTGCGGGCCGGCGAGCCCGCCGGCTGCTGCTACGTGCTCAGCGGTGGCCGGGCGGACATTCTGTCAGCGGCCGGGGACCATCTGGCCACGCTGCGGCCCGGAGATCTGTTCGGCGAGGATGCGCTGCTCAGCGGTGGCCACCGCACCGCCACCGTTCGGCTGTGCACCGCGGGCGCCGCCGTGAGCCTGCCGGCGGCCTGCTTCGAGGCGTGGCTGGTCGACGTCGTCACGCCGCCGCTGGTCGACCCCGGCGCCAGGCGGCTGCTGAGCCTCGACGGCCGCGGCCCCGGCCGGCGCATTGCCATCGGGTCGCTGCGTGCCGCCGCCGGCGTGCTGCCGCGCCGGGCCGCCTACGCGGTATCCGGCGGCACCTGGCGCCAGCGTCGGCTGGCGGCCTTTCTGCTGGCGGAACGGGGACTGGATGCGCGGCCCCTGGCGCTCGGGGCCGTGCCCGCGGCGGGGTGACTCAGGCGGGAACCGTGCGGTCCCGCGCCCACCGGCGCAGGGCGTCGATGCTCTCGGCGCGCAGCACCGACATGGGGTAGGTGCGGTTCACCGCCGCGAGCACGTCGGCCTGGGTGGCGGGCGAGGCGTGGCCGTCGGTGCCGCGGCTGCTGGCCAGATACCGGGCGGAGACGATGGACTCCTCGATCTCCGCGCCGGTGAAGCCCTCCGCCGCGGCCGCCAGCGCCGGCAGATCGAAGCTCCCGGGGTCCAGGTTCCGTTTGCCGAGATGGATCCGGAAGATCTCCTCCCGGGTCGCCGCGTCCGGCAGGTCGACGAAGAAGATCTCGTCGAGCCTGCCCTTGCGCACCAGCTCGGGCGGCATCTCGGCGATGTCGTTGGCGGTGGCGACGATGAACACGGGCTTGCGGTTCTCCGCCATCCAGGTGAGCAGCGTCGACAGCACCCGCTTCGAGGTCGCGTTGTCGCTGCCGCCGGTGGCCACGCCTTTCTCGATCTCGTCCATCCACAGCACGCAGGGCGCCATCAGCTCGGCCTGCCGCAGCGAGTTGCGCAGGTTCCGCTCGGTCTCGCCGAAGTACTTGTTGTAGAGCGTGCCGAAGTCCAGGCGCAGCAGCGGAATGCCCCAGAATCCGGCGATGGCCCGGGCCGCCAGGCTCTTGCCGCCGCCCTGAACGCCCAGCAGCAGCACGCCCCGGGGCCGGTCGGCCTGGCCCGCGCCCTGCAGGAACGCGCTCTGGCGCAGGGTCAGCCAGGACTTGAGGTTGTCGAGGCCGGCGACGCTGGCCAGGGATTCCGTGTCGTACTCGAAGCGGAGCACGCCCTCGGAGTCCATGAGCTCGAACTTCAGGCGGTTGACCTCGGGAATGTCGGAGTCGGTGATGGCGCCGTCGTCGAAGATAGCGTGGCGGATCAGCACCTGGGCGTCGGCGTGGGACACGCCGCGCAGGTTGGCCACCAGCTTGTCCAGCGTGCCCTGATCCGTTCGCACCCGCTGTCCTTCGTGCTGCTCGGCCCAGGCCTTGGCCTGGGTCCGGACCATCCCCACCAGTTCCTCGTCGCTGGGCAGGCGCAGGTTGAACTTGGCCGTCATCCGGCCGAGTTCCGGCGGCACGTCGAGGGTGTGGCTGACCAGCACCACGGCGTTGCCGAGGGTGTCGAAGTCCAGCGCGATGTCCTTCAGGTAGCGGACGTTCTTCGGCTCGTCGCGCAGGTAGGGATGAAAGTCGCACAGAGCGTACAGGGCCGGGCCCGGGGTCGACGCGATGTGGGCCAGCAGCGCTTCCGGGTCGGTGAGCTCGCCCCCGCGCTCGGGCCGGGCGCCGAAGCCGCCGAGCTCGAGGCCCCGGGTGACCCGCCATTCGTAGAACGAGAGCTGCCGGTCCATGGCCAGGCGCAGCAGCAGCGCCAGAACCCGGCGCTCGTCGGCGGATTCGATGGCGACCAGCGGAATCCGCGCGTTGAGGATCGTCGCCAGGTCCTTGGTGTCCGCCATCGGCCGCTCCTTGCCATGCCCTCGCAGGTGAGTTCGGCAGCGCGCCATCCCGGCGCCTGCCTCTCAAGCATAGCCACCCCGCGGGACAGCGTCCCCCGGCCACGGCGCCCGCCGCCGTCGGGCGGAGCGGGCGCCGGGCCGGACGACACCGGCGGCGGTCAGCAGCCTCGGGTGGTGCCCGGGTTGCCCTGTCCCTCGGCGTAGCCGAACACCCGGCACTGGTAAAGGGTGGTGTTGTCGGACTCGTTGCTCTCCCAGACGTAGCCCAGAAAGCTGCTGGTCGTGACCGGGTCCGCGACGCCGACGACGACCAGGTCGTAGTCGTAGTCCCGGTCCGGCACGTACACGTCGCCCAGGTACAGCAGCTCTTCCTTGCCGGCCTGCAGCATCGACAGCGACCGGGAGAACGCCACCTGGTCCACCACCGCGCCGGTGTCCGCGCGGCGGACCTCCACGGCGGCCCGCACCTCGAAGGCGCCGGCGTCCCGGGGGCCGATGTTCCCCACCGCCAGCAGCACCTCGACGGCGTCCCAGTAGACGGTGGTGTCGACGTCGCTGACGATCAGGTTCGGCAGGGCGATGCGGGGCATCTCGATGATGTCCATCAGCCGGGCCAGGGCCTTGTCGTCGATGCGGATGCCGGCGTCCTCGCAGTCGAGGCGCCAGCGGCCTTCGTCGTCGATGCAGGCCGCCTCGGCGGCGGGCAGGTACAGCAGCAGCGCCAGGGCGGCGGCGCACAGGTTCAGCGTCTTCATGTCGGTTCCTCTCACGGCTTGGGGATTCGCGCCCGCAGGCGCACGTCGACGTGAGTCACGCCCTCCGCCGCAACGGTTCAACGGGCCCGCGGGCCGCCGGCGGGGCTGAGGTTCGTGACGTGAGGGGGTAGAATCGCGGCAGGTTCAAGACGCTGGAGGCGCCGCGCACGTGAGTCACGACTGCCTGTTCTGCAAGATCGCCGCCCGGGAGCTCGATGCCGACGTCGTGTTCGAGGACGACGAGCTGCTGGCGTTCCGGGACATCAGCCCGCAGGCGCCGACCCATCTGCTGGTGATCCCCAAGCGCCACATCGCCACCGCCAACGATCTCGGCGCCGACGACGCCGGGCTGGTGGGCGGCATGGTGCTGCGCGCCCGGGCGCTGGCGCAGCAGGAGGGCATCGCCGAAGGCGGCTACCGGCTGATCATGAACTGCAACCCCCAGGGCGGCCAGACGGTGTACCACATCCATCTGCACCTGCTGGGCGGCCGGCAGCTCACCAGCCTCGGGTGACCCATGGCGCGTGATCCGGAATCCATCGCCGATCGGTTCATCGGGCAGTTCGACCGGGCCCTGCGGACCCTGTCCGGGCAGCACGACAGCCACCGGCCCAATCCCGCCGGTTCGGTCCCCGAGCAGCCCCTCGAGCCCGCGGCCACCCAGCACGCCGCCGGCCTGATGCGCGTCAACCACACCGGCGAGATCTGCGCCCAGGCGCTCTATCAGGGGCAGGCGCTGACCGCCCGCGATCCGGCGGTGCGCACGGCGCTGCTGGAGGCGGCCGGGGAGGAGACGGATCATCTGGCCTGGTGCGAGTCACGGCTCGACGAGCTGAACAGCCGGCCCAGCCGGCTCAATCCGGCTTTCTATGCGATGTCCTATGCGATGGGTGCGGTGACGGGCCTGCTCGGCGACCGGGTCAGCCTCGGCTTCGTGGAAGCCACCGAGGACCAGGTGTGCCGCCATCTGGAGAGTCACCTCGACTCGCTGCCGGAATCGGACGGGCGCAGCCGGCGCATCGTCGAGAGCATGCACGAGGACGAGGCCCGTCACGGCTCCGAGGCGCTCGCCCGGGGCGGCGTCGAGTTTCCGGCGCCGGTCAAGCAGGCCATGCGGCTGCTGTCCCGGGTGATGACGGAGACAACCTACCGGGTCTGAGCCCCGGGGCCGGCGAGGCCGGCCGCTCAGGCCTCCGCCACCTCGTAGCTGTGGGTCACCGAGACGCCGCCCCGCTGCAGCATGATCGAGGCCGAGCAGTACTTTTCCGCGGACAGCGACACCGCCCGGGCGACCCTGCGCTCGTCCAGGCCCCTGCCGGTCACCCGGAAGTGCAGGTGGATGCTGGTGAACACCTGAGGCACCTCGTCCGCCCGCTCGCCGGTCACCTCCGTCACGCAATCGACGACGTTCTGGCGGGATTTCGTCAGGATGTTGACGACGTCGAAGGACGAGCAGCCGCCGAGCCCCATCAGCACCAGCTCCATGGGCCGCGCGCCGCGGTTCTCGCCGCCGGCGTCCGGCGGACCGTCCATGGGGACCGTGTGGCCGCTGCCGGCCGTGGCCTTGAAATGGACCTTGTCCTGCCACTCGATCGTCGCCTTCATCATCGTCTGCGGGATGCCATGTCGCTCGCGGAGCGCGCAGTGAACCACGGCACGCCTTCGGCTCAAAGCCCCGCATTCGGACAAGCGACCGGCCCAAATCTTGGGATATGACACATCGAATCTGTGAAATGGCGCCTTTTGTCGATTGCGTCACACCCACCTCGGATTTCTTTGCCATAGTTAATCCAGCAAGAGGTTACGAAGGAGCGGAACGACGATGCTTGCATCCAAGAATTCTCCGGCGTCGAATTCGGCGTTGAGCAACGGCGGGCGTCCTGGCCGGCCGCTGATGGCCAAGGGCTTCCACGGCGCCGCCGGGGAGGAGGACGGCCACCTGGACGCCTTCCTGGCGGCCGCGCATCGCCGCAAGTATCCGGCGAAGAGCACGCTGATCTACGCCGGCGACAAGAGCGATTCCATCTACTACATCCTCAAGGGGTCCGTGACGGTCCTCGTGGAGGACGAGTCCGGGCGGGAGATCATCGTCTCCTACCTGAACAAGGGTGATTTCTTCGGCGAGATGCCGCTGTTCACCGAGGACACGCCGCGCTCCGCGTGGGTGAAGGCCAAGTCCGAGTGCGAGGTGGCCGAGCTGTCCTACGCCAAGTTCCGCGAGCTGGCGGAGAAGCACACCGAGCTGCTCTACGCCGTCGGCCGGCAGATGGCCGATCGCCTGACGCGCACGACCCAGAAGGTCAGCGACCTGGCGTTCCTCGACGTCACCGGCCGGGTGGCGCGCACGCTGCTCGAACTGACCAAGCAGCCGGATGCGATGACCCATCCGGACGGCATGCAGATCAAGATCACCCGCCAGGAGATCGGCCGGATCGTCGGCTGCTCCCGGGAGATGGTCGGCCGGGTGCTCAAGACCCTGGTGGACCAGGGCCTGGTGTCGGTGAAAGGCAAGACGATGGTGGTGTTCGGCACCCGATGACCACCCGCCGGTAGCCTCTTGAATCGGGAAACGGGCCTTCGGGCCCGTTTTTCGTTTCGGGATCAGATGCGCAGCAGCCCGCTCGCGCGCCCCTCGTGGGAGCGGCCTCCCGGCCGCGATCTGCCGTCGTGCCGACGTGGTCGCGTGGCTTTCCCGGTCCTGACCCGAGATCGCGGCCGGGAGGCCGCTCCTACGAAGGCGGGCCCGAATCGGCCGGAAGTGGCCCGGTGCGGTGCCCAGGTGGGCGTGGCCTCATCAGCCGAACATGGCCCTCAGCGCCGCGCCGGGGTCCTCGGCCCGCATGAAGGCCTCGCCCACCAGGAAGGCGTGCACTCCGGCGGCGTTCATGGCCGCCACGTCTTCGGCGGTGTGGATGCCGCTCTCCGTCACCACCCGGGTGCCGGCCGGAACCCGGTCGAGCAGCTCGTAGGTGGTCTCGAGGCGGGTCTCGAAGGTTTTCAGGTCCCGGTTGTTGATGCCGACGAGCTTCGGCGCCAGCGCGAGGGCCCGGTCGAGCTCCTCGGCGTCGTGGACCTCCACCAGCACGTCGAGGCCCACGGCCAGGGCGAGGTCGTAGAGCTCGCGCAGCAGCGGGTCGCCGAGGCAGGCGGCGATGAGCAGCAGGCAGTCGGCGCCCAGCGCCCGGGTTTCCAGGACCTGGTAGGGGTCGACGATGAAGTCCTTGCGCAGCACCGGCAGCGTGGTGGCGGCGCGGGCCGCCCGCAGGTAGTCCTCGTGGCCGGAGAAGAAGTCGTGGTCGGTCAGCACGGACAGGCAGGCCGCGCCGCCGGCCTGGTACTGCCGGGCGATCGCCTCGGGGTGGAAGTCCGGGCGGATCACGCCCTTGCTCGGGGACGCCTTCTTGATTTCGGCGATCACGCCGTTGCCGGCTCTGGCCTTCGCCTCCAGCGCCGCGGTGAAGCCGCGGGGCGCGCCCGCCTCGGCGAGCTGGCGTTCCAGCGCCGTCGCCGTGACGGCCTCGCGCCGGGCGGCGATCTCCTCGTGCTTGCGGGCGACGATGGTGTCGAGGACGGTGCCGGTCATGGTTCCCCCATCAGCGACGAGACGCGCACCAGCTCGTCGAGGCGTTCCCGGGCCAGCCCGGCGGCGATGGCGTCCTGGGCCATGGCGACGCCGTTGGCCAGGCTGGTGGCGACGCCGGCGGCATAGACGGCGGCGCCGGCGTTGAGACTGACCATGTCCGCGGCGGCCGAGTCGGGCTTTTCCAGGGCTTCGAGCACCAGGGCCAGGCTGGCGGACGGCGAGTCGGCCCGCAGCGCGTCCACCGGCCGGCGTTCGATGCCGAAGTCCTCCGGCGCGATCTCGTAGCTGGTGATGGCGCCGTCTTTCAGTTCCACCACGAAGCTCGGGCCGTCGAGGGCGATCTCGTCCAGGCCGTTGGCATGGACCACCAGCACGTGCTCGGCGCCGAGCAGCCGCAGCACCTCGGCGACGATCTGCTGGAACTGGGGGCTGAACACGCCGATCACCTGGCGCCGGGCGCCCGCCGGGTTGGTGAGCGGGCCGAGCAGGTTCATGAGCGTGCGCACGCCGAGTTCCTGGCGGACCGGCGCTGCATGCTTCATGGCGCCGTGATGGGCCTGGGCGAACAGGAACCCCACGCCGACGTCGCGGATGCATTGGCCGATCTGCTCCGGCGTGAGCGCCAGATTGACGCCGGCGGCCTCGAGCACGTCGGCGCTGCCGCTGGCGCTGGTCATCTTGCGGTTGCCGTGCTTGGCCACGTGGGCGCCCGCCGCCGCCGTGACGAAGGCGGCCGCGGTGGAGACGTTGAACAGCTTGGCGCCGCTGCCGCCGGTGCCGCAGGTGTCCACCAGGTAGGGCACGTGGACCTCGACCTTGACCGACAGGTCGCGCATGGTCTGGGCGGCGCCGGCGATCTCCTCGGCGGTCTCGCCCTTCACGCGGAAGCCCATGAGCAGCGCGCCGATCTGCGCCGGAGTCGCCTCGCCGGACATCACCTGGGCGAACACCTGGCGGGCTTCCTCCTGGTCGAGCGCCTTGCGTTCAGCCAGTCGTGCCAGTGCGGTGCGTACGTCCATCGTCCTCTCCGGTGAGAAAGTTGCGCAGCAGGTCGTGTCCGGTCGTGGTCAGGATCGACTCCGGGTGGAACTGCACGCCCTCGATCGGGTACTCGCGGTGACGCAGCCCCATGATCTCGTCGAAGGCGCCGCCGTCGCGCTCAGTCCAGGCGGTGATTTCCAGACAGTCGGGCAGGGTTTCCCGGGCCACCACCAGGGAATGGTAGCGGGTGGCCTCGAAGGGCTGCGGCAGCCCCCGGAACACGCCGACGTCGTGGTGGTGGATCATCGACGTCTTGCCGTGCATCACCTCCCGGGCCCGCACCACGTCGCCGCCGAACACCTGGCCGATGCTCTGGTGACCGAGGCAGATGCCGAGGGTGGGGATGTGGGGCCCGAAGGTGCGGATCACGTCCATGCTGATCCCGGCCTCGTTGGGCGTGCAGGGGCCGGGGGAGACGACGATCTTGTCCGGCGCCAGGCGCTCGATCTCGTCCAGGGTGATCTCGTCGTTGCGGTGCACGACCACGTCGGCACCCAGCTCGCCCAGATACTGGACGACGTTGTAGGTGAAGGAGTCGTAGTTGTCGATCATCAGCAGCATGTCGGCTCGACCTGTTCGGTTGGGATTCGGCTCTCGGGTGGGGCGGCGCCCCGATTGTCAGACAGGCTTGATACGGGCCGAAGCCCACCAGCGCGGCGCGGGGCCGGGGGCGGGAAGGCGGATGACGATGGACGAACTCGGTGACATGGGCAGATTCCTCGTATGGCCTATATTACCCATACAGGCCCCATGGAACGAGCGGCTGCGCGATTCGGGCGATTCTGGCACTTCGGCCCGTCCGCATGGTCAAATATCCACGTCGCGGCGCCGCGGGGAAACGGCGCTGCACAGCAGGGGAGAGTAGTCATGAACCATTCACTGTACCTGGGTGCGGCGATGGTGGTGCTGGCCGGCTGCGCTGCCTCCACGCCGTCCTCCGAGCAGGCCCTCGACGCCGAGGCGGCCGCCCAGGCGCGACAGGAAACGCTGGACGACATTCTCGACGCGCCGCTCACGGCGGCCGCTTACGCCGGCGACACCGAACGGTGCCTGTCCACCTACGCCTATCGCAGCGTCGAGGTCCTCGACGACCAGCTGGTGCTGTTCAAGGGCAACGGCGACAAGCGCTGGATCAACCGGCTGCCGCGACGCTGCATCGGGCTGCGGCCGAACGAGGTGCTGCGCTTCGAGATGCGCAGCAACCGGGTCTGCGAGACGGACAGCTTCCGCTCCTACGACCGGGCCTTCATGACCACGCTCAGCAGCGGCAACTGCACGCTGGGTCAGTTCCAGCCGGTGACGCCGGAGCAGGTGGCCGCGATCGAGGTCGCCTTCGAAGGCTGACCCGGGCGGCCGCCTCAGCGGCGGTCGAGCAGCGTGCGGACCCCCTCCAGGGCGATCCGCACGGCTTCGGCGCGCACCTCGCTGCGGGAGCCGGCCAACTCGTGGCGTGAGGTCTGCACGCAGCGGGGCTCGTCGGTGCGAATTCCCCAGCCGAACCAGACCGTGCCCACGGGCGCCAGCAGGTCGCCGCCGTCCGGTCCGGCGACGCCGGTGACGGCGACGCTCACCCGGGCGTCGCTGGCCCGCAGCGCGCCGATCGCCATCTCCTTCGCCGTGGGTTCGCTGACGGGCCCTTCCGCGTCCAGGGTCGACTGGCGCACGCCGATCATGCGGGTCTTGGCGGACAGCCGGTAGGTGACGAATGCGCCCTCGAACCACTCGGACGAACCGGGCACGCTGGTGAGCTCCGCGGCGATCATGCCGCCGGTGCAGGACTCGGCGGTCACCAGAGTGAGCTCGCTGTCGGTCAGCAGCCGGGCCACGGCCTCGATGAGTTGAATATTCGCCACCATCTCAGAACAATAGCGCCACGCTGTCCGGCCGGATGTCCCTATTTCTACCACGTTTGCCGATCGGTTGGCCCGGGTCTACCTGAGGCTGCTGGATTTTCCGCGTGTGCTGCTCGCCGCGCTGCTGGCCGTCATGGCGGTGGCGGGCTGGTACGCGGCCCAGTTCAGCTTCGATGCGTCCTCGGACACGCTGGTGGTGCAGGGCGACCCCGAGCTCGCCACCTACCTGCGGGTGTCCGAGACCTTCGGCGGCGACGAGTTCCTGCTGATGACGTTCCGCCCGGATCAGGGCGACGCGCTGACGCCGGACAACCTCGATACGCTGGCGGCGCTCGAGGCCGATCTGGAAGGCGTCGACGGGGTCTCGGACGTGTTCTCGATCCTCGACGCGCCGCTGCTGCAGAGCCCGCCGGTCCCCGTCTCCGAGCTGGCCGAGGGTTTCAACACCCTGCGCGCGCCCGACGTCGACCGCGACCTGGCGCGGGAGGAGCTGACCGGCAGCCCGTTCTTCCGCAATCTGCTGATCACCGAGGACGCCTCCACCAGCGCCCTGCGCATCGGGCTGGCGCTGGACGGCGAGCTGCTGGCCGTGGATCGCGAGCGCGCCGCCCTGCGGACCCGCCAACGGGCGCTGGAGGCCGACGGCGGGCGCCTGCCGGCTGAGGCGCAGCAGCGTCTGGCGACGCTGGAGTCGCGTCACGACGCGCTGCGCGAGGACTATGTCACCGCCCGGCAGCGGGTGATCGCCGAGGTGCGGACGATTCGCGACCGCTACGAGCCGGCGGGCACGCTGCACATCGGCGGCGTGCCGATGATCGCCGCCGACATGGTGACGTTCGTGAAGAACGACCTGGCGATCTTCGGCACGTCGGTGGTGGTGCTGATCATGGCGGTGCTGTTCTCCTTCTTCCGCAGCGTGCGCTGGACCCTGCTGCCGATCCTCACCAGCGCGGTGACGGTGCTGCTCACCATCGGCGTGCTCGGCGCGGTGGAGAAGCCGGCCACGGTGGTGTCGTCGAACTTCGTGGCCCTGCTGGCCATCATCACCATCTCGCTGACCATCCACCTGATCGTCCGGCACCGGGAGCTGGCCTTCCGGGAGCCGGATCTGTCGGCCCGGGAGCTCGTCCGTCAGACCATGGTCAGCAAATTCGCCCCGTGCCTGTACAACGCGCTGACGACCATGGCGGCCTTCGGCTCGCTGATGGCGTCGCGGATCGTGCCGGTGGAGGACTTCGGCTTCATGATGGTGCTCGGCATCGCCATCGGCATGGCGGTGACGTTCACCTTCTTCCCGGCGGTGCTGCTGCTGATGGCGGCGCCGCCTGCGGTGCCGAGCGAGCGTCAGGAGTTCACCCTGACCCGGGTCATGAGCGAGTGGGCGCGCTGGCGCTACCTGGGCATCACCCTGCTGGGCGTGGCCTGCGCGGTGGCGGCGGTGGTGGGCATCAGCCGGGTCTCGATGGACAACCGTTTCCTGGACTACTTCCAGGAGGACACGGACATCTATCAGGGCATGCACTTCGTCGACCGGCACCTGGGCGGCACGATCCCCTTCGACGTGGTGCTCAGCTTCGAGCCCTACCAGGCGCCCGCCGAGGACGACTTCTTCACCACCGGCGAGGAGACCTTCCCGGAACGGTACTGGTTCACCCGGGACAAGGTGGACCGGGTGCTGGCCATGCACCGTTTCCTCGACGAGCGCCCGGAGGTGGGCAAGGTGCTGTCGGTGGCCTCCCTGGACCTGGTGGCCCGGGAGCTGACCGACGGCGAGCCCCTGTCGAGCGCCGAGATCGCGGGCGTGCTGGGTGCGCTGCCGGAAGGGCTGCGGCGCGATCTGATCGCGCCCTACGCGGACCCGGCGTCCGGGCAGATGCGCCTGTCCGGCCGGATCATCGAGAGCGGGCCCTACTTCGATCGGGCGGCGCTGGTCGCGGAGATCGAAGCCTTCGCCACGGACGAACTCCGGTTCGCGCCGGAGGACGTGGTGGTGACGGGGGTGATGGTGATGTTCGACAACATGCTCGAGCAGCTCCTGTCCTCCCAGGTGGACACCCTGCAGTACGTGCTGCTGGCGGCGCTGCTCATGTTCCTGGTGCTGCTGCGCTCGCTCACCTACGCGCTGCTGGGCGTGGTGCCGAACATCCTGGCCGCGGCGGCGGTGATCGCAGTGATGGGCTACACGGGCATCACCCTGGACATGATGACCATCACCATCGCGGCCATCAGCGTCGGCATCGGCGTCGACGACGCCATCCACTATCTCCACCGGTTCCGCGAGGAACGGGCGGAACAGGGCGACGTTCGCCTGGCCGTGGCCTGGACCCATGCGACCATCGGCCGGGCCATGTACTACACCAGCATCACGATCATCGTCGGCTTCTCGGTGCTGGTGCTGTCCAACTTCGTCCCCACCCAGATGTTCGGGCTGCTGACGGCGGTGGCCATGCTGCTGGCGCTTATCGCCAATCTGCTGCTGCTGCCCAGCCTGGTGGTGCTGTTCCTCGGGGCGCCTCGGAGAGATCTGCCGATTCGGTAGAGGGGCGGTGCCAGGGTGTTGGTCGGGCAGGCGCCGGGCATCGCTTTCGGGGGCTCCGACTGCCGCAGTTGTCGTTGGGGGTTGCGTATGCGCCGAACGTAATACGCCCCCGAAAGCGATGCCCGGCACCCGCCTACCACGCCCTCGCGAAACCATGCGGCAGCATCTTGCAGGCTGAATGCGGTGAACCCTGCGAGGACGTCGGAAGACGCCCGCCGGGAGAGACTTCCGGGTGCGTATTACGTTCAGCGCTCCGGACTCCCCCAACGGCAACGGCGGCAGTCGGAGCACCCGGAAGGCTCTCCCGGTGGGCGTCCCTCACAGCGTCGGTGCTGCTGGTTCGGCGCGGGGTGGTTTCAGGGTGTCGGTTGGGCGGGAACCGGGGTTCGCTTTCAGGGGCTCCGACTGCCGCGGTTGTCGCTGGGCGCCGCGTGCGTGCTGAACGTAATACGCCCCTGAAAGCGAACCCCGGCACCCGCCCGCTCACGTCCTCGCAGCATCATCCGATTGCGCAGCCGGAATCCTGCGAGGTCGTCGGAAGGCGCCCGCCGGAAGAGACTTCCGGGGGCGTATTACGTTCAGCGCACAGGACTCCCCCAACGGCAACCGCGGCAGTCGGAGCCCCCGGAAGTCTCTTCCGGCGGGCGTCCCCCACAAACCTACTTGAACTTCGACTCCGCCATCGCCGCAGCCCGGAAGATCGCCCGCCCCTTGTTCATGGACTCCTTCCATTCGAGCCGCGGTACCGAGTCCGCCACCACGCCGCCGCCGGCCTGGATGTACAGCGTGCCGTCCTTCACCACCGCCGTGCGGATCGCGATGGCCGTGTCCATGTTGCCGTTCCAGGCCAGGTAGCCGACGGCGCCGCCGTAGATGCCGCGCTTGACCGGCTCGAGCTCGTCGATGATCTCCATGGCGCGGATCTTGGGCGCGCCGGACAGGGTGCCGACGGGCAGGGTGGCGCGCAGCACGTCCATGGCGGTGCGGCCTGCCTTGAGGCGGCCGGTGACGTTGCTGGAGATGTGCATGACGTGGGAGTAGCGCTCGATGACGAACTTCTCGGTGACCTCGACCGAGCCCGTCTCCGAGACCCGGCCGACGTCGTTGCGGCCGAGGTCGATGAGCATCAGGTGCTCGGCGATCTCCTTCGGGTCCGCGAGCAGCTCGGCTTCCAGGGCCTGATCCTCCTCGTCGGTGTGGCCGCGGCGCCGGGTGCCGGCCAGCGGGCGGTTGATGATCAGGCCGTCCTCGAGGCGGGCGAGGATCTCCGGGGAGGAGCTGACGATCTGGAAGTCCGCCAGGTCCATGAAGTACATGTACGGGGACGGGTTCAGGCTGCGCAGCGCCCGGTACAGGTTGATCGGGTCCGAGGAGAACGGGATCGACATGCGCTGGGCCAGCACCACCTGCATGACGTCGCCGGCGCGGATGTACTCCCGGATCTGCTCCACCGCCTGCTTGAATTTCTCCTCGCCGAACTCGGAGACGAAGTCGCTCTCCTCGATGGGCTGATTGGCGCTGGTGTCCGGAATCGGCGGCACGGCCTGGGCCAGGGAGCGGGCGAGGGCCTCCAGGCGGTCGAGGGTGCGGGCGTGGATGTCCGGCTCGGCCGGGTCCACCAGGCTGATGAGCTGCATGCGGCCGCGCAGGTTGTCGAACACCACCACGTCCTCGGACACCATCAGCACGATGTCCGGCGTGCCCAGCGGGTCCGGCGGCGCGCTGTCGGCCAGCCGCTTTTCCACGTAGCGCACGCAGTCGTAGCCGAAGTAGCCCACCAGGCCGCCGTAGAAGCGGGGCAGGTCCGGCAGGGGCGCGACCCGGTAGCGCTGCTGGAAGGCTTCGACGAAACCCATGGGGTCGTCGGTGTCGAGCTGTTCGACTACCTCGCCGTCGGTGCGCACCTCGACCCGGTTGCCCGTCACCTGGATCACCGTCCGGCAGGGCAGGCCGATGATCGAGTAGCGGCCCCACTTCTCGCCGCCGTGGGCGGACTCGAGCAGATAGGAGTAGGGGCCCTTGGCGAGCTTGAGATAGGTGGACAGGGGCGTGTCGAGGTCGGCCAGGGTCTCGAGGACCACGGGGATGCGGTTGTAGCCCTCGGCGGCGAGTTCGGCGAAGCGTTCGGCGCTGACGGGTTCGGGGGTCGTGTCGTTCATGGAAGCGGTCTCATTCGCCCCGGGCATGGGATCCCGGGTGGCTCATCTTCGTAGGAGCGCCCTGCAGGGCGCGATTGATCGGGCAGAGGCCGTCGAATCCTGAGATCGCGCCCGGGAGGGCGCTCCTACGAAGTGTCGTCGGAGGAGGCGCCCGGGCGCGGGTCGGTCAGACGGGCCACCAGCCGCTGCGCCATCGCGGATGGGCGAGGGTGGCGGCGTAGCAGTGGCGCGTCACTTCCATGGTTCGATCTACGGTCGGCGGAAACGCGGGTGAGCCTAAACGAGGGTCAGGAACGAATCAATCACGGCATCGGCGCCCAGCTCGTGGGCGGGCGTGCCGTGGTTGTAGCCGTCGGGGACGCAGACCACGTCGCAGCCCGCCGCCCGGGCGCAGCCGACGTCGGTGGTGGAGTCGCCGACGAACAGCACGTCCCGGGGCGTCAGGCCGAGCCGCTCGCAGGCCAGCAGCGCCGGATCGGCGGCCGGCTTCGGCCTGGCGGCGGTGTCGCCGCCGATCAGGCAGTCGA
>MDTG01186466.1_pt1 | contig 15169 bp, 14 predicted proteins | sample 811421 | NCBI WGS metagenome assembly MDTG01 (sample SAMN05326645, study PRJNA326480) | marine metagenome | isolation source: seawater | place: Pacific Ocean: South East | collected 2011
ATTGATGTTCCATCAGGTATATATGATTACCGATTGGGTGAGCCTCCTAGTTTTATAAATTCTAAATATACTATAACATTTGGCTATCCAAAATTAGCACATTACATGAATCCTATTAATAATATTATAATTTCCGACATTGGCTTTAAAAATTTAAATAAAATCAATATATATAAAGTAATTGCAGATGATATTAAAGAAATATTAATAGCTGATGAATTGAAGTCAAATAAACATAAAAAACATACAGAATGTGAAATTTATGCTGGAAGTTTTCAATATCCTGGAGCCGCATTTTTATGTGCAATGGCTGCACGTAAAACAGGATCGGGGTATGTTCGTTTATGGCATGGAAATTTAGGGAAAAAAGAGAATGAAATATTACTTAAGAATATGAAATCTTTAATGCCAGAAATTATTGTTGAGTCAGAAGATGAACTTGAGAATGTATTTCTAAATGAATATACACCAATATTAATTGGCCCAGGCGGAACTACAATTTTGACATTTAAACATTCAGTTGGAGCTGCTGGTTATAATGCATATGGTAAATATGTTGTTGATGCTGCAGCAATAAGTTATTTTGGAAATGAAGGAAGTGTAAACGATTATATTGATGAAATCCCAGATTGTGCAATAATGACACCACATGTAGGAGAATTTAAAAGTTTTTTTCAATTAGATGAAATTCATTACACAGATATTCAAAAAATTCAAAAAATAATTGGTCAAAAAATAGTTATTTTGAAAACATTTAATACATTTATTATAACAAAAGATATGATGTATATAATGGATAGGGGACCTAGCCTCCTTGCGACTGCAGGAACCGGAGATGTTCTTTCTGGAATTTTAGTTAGCCTTTTATCTCAAGGGTATAGTAGATTAGAAGCATCAATACTTGGAACATATTTACATGCAGAGGCAGCAAATTATTATATGAATAATATTTCAAAAGATGGAATGACAGCATCTGATTTAATAGATTGTATCCCACATGCATTTAACATTTTAAGGAATAATGAAGAATAAAAAAGTAATAATGCTATTCGCTTATATTGCGATAATGATTTTGGTGTCTATAATTACATTTACAATCGATAATCCTCTATGGAAGTATGATAAATATGTTCATTTTCTTGAATTCTTTATTCTTGCCATTTTATTAGCTAATATTTTTATAGCTAATCTTGATTTGAAAAAGTTTTTTTTACTTATAATATTTATTACATTGTTAAGCTTCTTAGATGAGGGTATTCAAATTTTTATTCCTGTTAGAAGTCCTGAATGGATCGATTTATTTTTTGATTTAATTGGTGGATATTTAGGTTTATTTTTAATGTATATATTGAAGGATAAAATAAATGGATAGTTTTAGAATTAAGGGTCCTGCTAAACTTTCAGGTGAAGTAAGTATTAGTGGATCTAAAAATGCTGCTTTACCAATAATGGTTGCAACTATTGCCAGGTCTGGTATTTATAAATTAAATAATATACCAAATCTTCGTGATACTCGAACTATGATAAAATTAATTGAAACAATTGGTGGGAAAGTTAAAAAGAATGGAAATCAAATTTTAATTGATACAAAAAGTTGTAATAATCCAGAAGCTCCTTATGAATTAGTTAAAACAATGCGAGCTTCATTTTATGTTTTGGGTCCATTGCTATCTAGGTTTAATACTGCAAAGGTGTCTCTTCCTGGAGGTTGTGCTTGGGGTCCAAGGCCTGTTGATTATCATATAAAAGCATTTAAGCAGATGGGAGCATCTGTTAAGTTGGACAGGGGTTATATTAAAGCAGATGGTAAGCTTAAAGCCGGAGTTATAGATTTTAAGGTTTCAAGTGTTGGGGCAACAGGTAATGTCCTTATGGGCTGTATGAATGTTAGTGATGAAGTTATAATCAAAAATGCAGCAAGAGAGCCTGAAATAGTTGATTTATGTGAATTTTTAATTAAAATGGGTATGACGATTAATGGCCTTGGAACGTCTGAATTAAGAATTAAGGGTTGTAATGACAATGTTGATATTAGTATTGAACATGATATTATACCTGATCGTATTGAAGCTGGAACTTTTCTTGCTTCCTCAATAATAACCCAAAGCAAAATAACTATTAAGAATATAAATTTAGATCATTTACAAGCTGTATTAAATAGTTTTAAGCAAATAGGTTTGCAAGTAATAAATCAAAGTAAAACTTCTATTACAGTAAAACATGAAGGCGATATTAAGTTTAAAAATATAAAAACAGATATTTATCCTGGTTTTCCAACAGACATGCAGCCACAATGGATTGCTTTAATGTGTTTGTCAAATGGATTATCAAAAATGGAGGATACGATATATCATGATCGTTTCTCTCATATTCCTGAATTACTACGTTTAGGTGCAAATATTAAATTAGAAAAAAATATTGCAATAATTACAGGTGTTGATAAATTAATGAGTGCAGATGTAATGTGTACTGATCTTAGAGCTGGGGCAGCTTTAGTTTTAGCGTCTTTAGCAGCAAGGGGCTCAACAACAATAGGAAGGATTTACCACGTAGATAGAGGCTATGAAGATTTTGAAAAAAAATTAGAAATTTTAGGTGTAGATGTTAAAAGAATTAATTCTAATTAAGCTGAAATATTTTGTTACAAAAATGATACATAAAATATTTGTAATTAATAAATAATTCTCATAAGTTTGTATAGAGTTATTTAATTAACGTATAATAATAAAAGGAGTACTAAAATGAAAAAAGTATTAGTTTTAACAGTAAGTTTAGCTTTATCTAGTTTTTTAATTGCATCAGATGCTGTTGTTAAATTAGAAAAAGTAAATAAAAATGAATTTAATGTAGCATTAGATTCTAAAAGCGATGTATTTGGATTGCAATTTGACTTAGTTTGTAATTCTAAAGTAACCGAAAAATCTATTTCTCATGCATTCTCTGCATCTGATGTTAGATCAAATATGAGCGTGTATAGTAGATTAAGAGATGATGGTTCAATAAGAGTTATTATGTTTGATTTATCTGGACAGCCAATAGTCTCTTCTAATAATGTTGAAGAAGTTCTTAACTTGGAAATAGATGGAAAAGATTGTGTTTGTGATAATATTGTTGTTGCTGGTGCTCATGGAGAGTCTCTAAACGCTACAACTACGACTCAGATTACTGAATTACCACAACAAAGTAAAATTACTGCAAACTATCCTAATCCATTTAATCCTGTTACAAATATAGTTTTTGATTTGGCAGAGATAAATGCTGGAAATGTTGAAATTTCAGTATATGATCTTCAGGGAAGAAAAGTTGATGTTCTTCATAATGGATGGTTAGACGCTGGAACAGGATATGAGTTCACTTGGGATGCTAGTTCTGTTTCAAGCGGTAAATATTTTGCTGTGATATCAGCACCTAATGGTTTCACTGATACAGTAAATATGACTTTAATTAAATAAGTAGTTTTTTATTTGTACTTCTTTTGAAGCCCCTGTTTTTTTAAGCAGGGGCTTTTTTTATGCATAAAAAAAAATAATTATTTTATAAATTAAGTATATATGTCATTAAGAATTGTTATTGTTGGAGCTGGTCAAGTCGGCTATAATTTATCTAAATCTTTAGCAAAAGAAGATTATGATATTATTGTTGTTGATATAGATGAAAAAAAGTGTCTTAAAGTTAAAAATGCTATAGACGCAAAAGTTGTTCTAGGAAATGGTGCATCCCAGAGAACATTACAGAAAATTGATATGACTAATATTGATTATTTTTTAGCACTAACTTCATTAGATGAAATTAATTTAATAGCTTCAAAAGCAGCAAAAACTTTAGGTGCAAAAAAGGTAATTGCTCGATTAAGAAGTACTGAATTTAGTCACAAAGATGCTATTTTAACACCTTCAGATTTTTTAATTGACCATGTTTCTCATCCAGAAAAAGCTGCCCAAAAAGAAATTGAACAGTTAATTAGAAGAACCTCAGCTGTAGAGGTTGTTAGTTTTTACAATGATAAAATAACATTAGTTGGGATTAAATTAGAAACTTCTTCTCCTTTAGTTGGTAGATCTGTTATTAATGTTAAACTTGCAAATCCATTTATTAATCATCAATCTGCAGTAATCTACAGAAATGATGATAGTTTTGTTCCTCACAATGACACTATATATAAAAGAGATGATGTTGTTTATTTTGTATCTAGAACTGAAGATGTGGAAAATGTCCAACAGCTTGCAGGAAAACCTGCTTTTAATGTTAGTAATATTATGCTTGTTGGTGCAGGTAAAATTGGTAGACTACTCGCTAAGTCACTTGAATATGATTATAATTTAAAGCTTATTGAAAAGTCTAAAGATAAGGCTGAAAAATATAATGCTTCATTATCTAATACTCTGATGTTGATTGGAAATGCTCTTGAACCAGATTTTTTAGAGTCAGAGAATATTTATGAAATGGACTGTTTTATTGCTGCTACAGAAGATGAACAAACAAATATTATGTGCAGTATGTTAGCTAAAGATTACGGCGTAAAGCAAGTTATTGCTCATATTTCTACAACTAACTATATTAAGCCTATTAGAAGAATGGGAATTGATGCAATTGTGAGTAAGAATGTATCTGCAGTAAATGAGGTTTTGAAATTCATTCACACCGATCAACAAGAAATCGAAATATCTCGTTTTGAAGATATTGATATTGATTCTATTGAATTAGAAGTTATTCCCAATTGTAAATTTTTAAGAAAAAATTATACTTTAGGGGACTTGCCTGATACTATTTGTTTAGGTGCAATTATCAGGGATTCAAGAGTAATTATACCCAATAAAAAAACGAATGTTTTAGAAAATGATAAACTTCTTATATTTTTAAAGCCTGAGTATATCTCTAAAGTTGAGAATATTTTTCAATAGATGTTAAAAGCTCAGAATTTAAATATTATATCAATACTAATTTTTTTTCTAGGTTTATCAATGATTCCAAGTTCATTATGGTCTTTTTTTGATTCATCTTCTTATTCTTATTCTGATAGAAATTTTTTTGATTTTATAGCTATTTTAAAATCTGCTTTAATTCCTATTTCAATTGGTATTATTTTATATTTAGTTACTAAGTATGCATATAAAAAACGTAAAATTGACTTAACTATTAAAGATGGTTTTATTGTTGTTACTTTAGGATGGATAGTAAGTGTATTTTTTTCTGCTCTACCATATTATTTTTCAATTACACCTTTATCATTCACAGATGCTTTTTTTGAATCAATGTCAGGACTTACTACTACAGGCGCTACAGTGCTTGGTGACCCATCAACTTTTCAAATAGAAGATTTATCTAGAGGAATTCTTTTTTGGAGATCCTTTACTCAATTTATAGGTGGTATGGGAATTATAGTTTTTAGTATTGCTATATTACCAATTCTGGGTATTGGTGGTGTTCAGCTTTTTAGAGCAGAAGTTGCAGGGCCTGTATCTGAAAATATAGCTCCTAGAGTTAAACAAACGGCTAAACTTTTATGGGGTATTTATGTAGGCTTAGTCTCATTACAGACAATAATATTAAAAATAGAAGGAATGACATGGTTTGACTCTATATGTCATTCATTTGCAACTATTGCTACTGGTGGTTTTTCAACTAAAAATTATAGTATAGCTTCATTTGATTCTACAATTATTGAGTTAACAATTATAATTTTTATGTTTATTGCTGCAACTAGCTTCTCTCTTCACTACTTATTTTTAGCTAAAGGTAAATTTGATTATTTTAAAGATGAAGAATTTAAAATTTACTTTTTTTTAACATGTTTTATTTCTTTAGTTTTATTTTTAGATATTAATATAAATGGTTTTTATGATTGGTCTTTAACATCTTTAAAGGATTCTGTTTTTACAACTACATCATTAATAACAACAACAGGATATTCAACCGCTGATTTTGAATCTTTTCCTAACATATCGAAAATGTGCATCTTCTTTTTATTTTTTTTAGGTGGAACGGCAGGTTCAACAACGGGGGGGATTAAAATTATTAGAACCTTATTAATACTAAAATATCTATCTTTTGAATTAAAAAAAATGATTCATCCACAAGGTGTTTATTCAATCCAAATTGGTGGTAACGTTGTTGAAGACTCTGTTGTAAGAAATACTCTAGCTTTTTATTTATTTTATATTTTTATTTTTGTTTTCTCATCTATTATTTTTTCTTTATTTGGATTAGATATGATTACTTCATTAAGCGCTGCTGCATCTTCTATAGGCAATGTTGGGCCAGGATTAGGCGGAGTTGGCCCATATGACAGCTGGGGACATTTTCACCCAATAGCTAAATGGGTATCCTCTTTTTGTATGTTATTGGGTAGATTAGAAATTTTTACGGTTATGATATTATTTAGTAAATCATTTTGGAGAATATAAATATGAGTATAATTATAGAAGATAGTAACTATAATCTTAAAATAAATGAAATAAATTTAAAACTGTATACAGATTCTAATAAATCTACATCAACTCTTTTAATTATCATTAATAGAGAAAAATTTCTTAATGCAATTAATATTGATATTTTGAATGAGCTTCACAATGTTTTAAATTTTTATAAAAATGATAAATTTGTAAGATCTGTAGTAATTACAGGTAATGGAAGTAAGGCTTTTATAGCTGGTGCAGATATTAAAAATATGGCTAAGTATAGCCCCGAAGAAGCATATGTTTATTCTAGGGCAGGTCAAAGTCTTGTACAATTAATAGAGAATTATAATAAACCTATTATAGCTGCAATAAACGGTTATGCTTTAGGTGGTGGCTGTGAAATTGCAAGTGCTTGCCATTTAAGATATGCTTCAAATAATGCGATTTTTGGTCAACCTGAAGTAAAGCTTGGTATAATAGCAGGATGGGGTGGTACGCAAAATCTTCCTAAGATTGTTGGACTATCTAATGCTTTAGATCTATTAATCAGTGGAAGAAATATTGATGTAAATGAAGCTTATCGAATTGGTTTAGTTAGTGCTATATTCAATCAGGAAGATTTGATTGATGAGGTTATGAAAATAACCTATGTAATAAATAGAAATTCACCCAATGCTATCTGTAATACTTTATCAGCTATTCATAATAAGGATTTAGATGATGATTTTCAAAAAGAGGCGCAGTTATTTAAAGAGTCATTTAAAAATAATGATTCAAGAATAGGACTTGAAGCCTTTTTAAATAAAGAAAAGCCTAAGTTTTAATTTTAGATTTAATGTTAGACTCTAAAAATATACGAAATTTTTGTATTATTGCCCATATAGATCATGGTAAGTCTACTTTAGCAGACAGAATGCTAGAATTGACAAATACTATCGATCCCAAAAACTCAGACTCTCAAGTATTGGATGATATGGATCTAGAAAAAGAAAGAGGGATTACGATTAAATCTCATCCAATCCAAATGGAAATTAATTATTTGGGTAATAATTATATTTTTAACCTAATAGATACTCCTGGGCATGTTGATTTTACGTATGAAGTTTCTAGAAGTATGGCTGCTTGTGAAGGAGCTTTATTGCTTATTGATTCAACTCAAGGTGTTGAGGCTCAGACGGTGTCAAATACATATCTTGCTATTGATTCAAATTTAGAAATTATCCCTATACTTAATAAAATTGATATGAATAATTCAAATGTTCTTGAAACAAAAGATCAGGTTCGTGAACTATTAGGTGTTGATGATAGTGAAATTTTATCTATAAGTGCAAAATCTGGAGAGGGTGTTGATGCATTATTCTCTGAAATCATTGATAGAATACCTCCACCAAAAGAAAGTGAAGATGACAAGCTTAGGGGGTTGATTTTTGATTCTTATTTTGATCAATATAGAGGAGTTGTTGTATATATAAAAGTTATTAGCGGGGAAGTAAAAAAAGGTTCTTTAATAAAGTTCTTCAAATATGATGATTTTTGTGAAGTTGTAGATATAGGCATATTAAAAATAAAGAAAGAGTCTACTGGTATATTAAAAGCAGGTGATGTTGGTTATGTTGTATTAAATATAAAGGATGTTTCTAAAATTAAAGTTGGTGATACTATTACTAAGAAAGATAATCCTGTATCAATCCCCTTAGATGGCTATAAACCTATTAAACCGATGGTTTTTAGTGGGCTTTATCCTGTTGACTCTAATGATTTTGAAGAATTACGTTTAAGCTTAGATAAATTAAAATTAAATGATTCTTCTTTAAGCTATGAAGCTAATACTTCTTTAGCCCTTGGCTTTGGCTTTAGATGTGGCTTTTTAGGTCCGCTACATATGGAAATTATACAGGAAAGACTTGAAAGAGAGTTTAACCTAAATTTAATATCTACATCTCCAAATGTAATTTATAATGTAGTCTTAAAAAATGGGGAAAATGTTAAGGTGAGCAACCCCTCTGATATGCCTTCTCCTCAAGATATAGAAACAATTTTTGAACCTTGCATAAAAGCCGAAATTATAACCCCTAAAGAATTTATTGGATCTATTATGAATTTATGTACTGGTCATAGAGGTACCTATTTATCTACAAATTATTTATCAACTGAAAAAGTTCAAATGGTTTTTGAAATGCCTTTAGCTGAGATTATATTTGATTTTTTTGAAAAATTAAAATCTTTGACAAGAGGCTATGCTTCACTTGACTATGAATTAATAAATGATCATCCCGCTAAATTAATTAAATTAGATATTAAAGTATCTGGAGATATAGTTGATGCTTTAAGTATTATTGTTCATTTTGATCATGCATATAGTCAGGGTTCTAAGTTGTGCAAAAGACTGAAGAAAGAAATTCATAGACAGCAATTTGAAATACCTATTCAAGCAGTTATTGGAAACAAGGTTATAGCTAGAGAGACTGTAAAGGCTTTAAGAAAAAATGTAACGGCTAAATGCTATGGAGGTGATATATCTAGAAAAAGAAAACTTCTTGAAAAGCAAAAAAAAGGTAAAAAAAGAATGAAGCAAATCGGAAATGTTGAGATACCCCAGTCAGCATTTTTGGCAATATTAAAAAGTGATAATGATAGCTAAAGAAAAAGACTACTTTATAAATACAAAAAATATTCTAGTTAGTTTAGTTTTTATCGCTCCTTTTATTATTATATATGAATTTATATGTTTTTTTTATTTTAGAAATGAAAATTATCAAATCAGAAATTCTGCAGATGTAATTATAAGAGATTTTTTTAATTTATTTGGTGTCTTTTCAGACGAAATATACAGTGTTACACTACTAGCTACTTTAGTTTTAATCTATTTTGTTAATAGGCCGAATATTAAAAATAATATTATATCTTATAAATTTCTATTATTAATGTTTTTTGAAGGAGTCTTTCTTGGTTTAGTATTGCTTTTATTATTAAATGATATATCAGTATTTTCTAAAATTAAATATATTTATCAGACTGATTTATTGCTTAATCTATATCTATGTATAGGTGCAGGTATTTGGGAAGAAATATTATTTAGGTTAATATTATTTTCATTTTTGTATAAAAGCTTTCAAGGGCTAGATAAGAGAAAAATATTTAATCCATTTATCTTATCTTTATTTTTATCATCAATTTTATTCTCTTTATTTCATTATATTGGCTACAATGGAGATGTTTTTTTATTTAATACATTTATTATCAGAATGCTAGGTGGTATTTTATTGGGAGTAATTTATTATTATAGAGGTTTTGGTATTTCTGTTATGTCACATATAAGTTATGATTTTATTTTAGTTTCATTACCATTAATTTATACTACTTAATTATGTATCCAATATTATTTGAATATAAAGCTTTACAAATTTCTTCATATGGTCTAATGCTAATGATTGCATTTTTATTATGTAATTACTTATTAAGAAATTATCTTATTAAAATTGGTAAAGATCCAATAATAGGAGATGATATAATTTTCTATGCAGCTTTTGGAGGAATAGTTGGTGCTAAAATTTATTATTTAATTGAAAGTGTTTTATTTTACTCTGATTATTCAAATATTGATGGTATGTTAAATATTTTTAGAGGTATTATTCAATTAGATTTTTCTATAGTTCTCTTAGGTATTAATCAATTTGGGTCAGGCTTAGTATTTTTAGGTGGGTTGATTGGAGGCATGATTGCAGTCACTTATTATATTAGAAAAAATAATCTTGAATGGCTATCAGTTTCAGATTGGGTTGCACCTTATTTAGCTCTAGGTCATGCTATTGGTAGAATTGGGTGTTTTTTAGTTGGTGATTGTTATGGCACTTATTGCACTTTACCTTGGTCAGTTACATTTTCTAATGGTTTGCCACCAACGACTTTTGAAAGTTTTAGATATAATTATCCTGCAATATTTAATAGTGATGGTTTTCAATCTCTTTATTCTATTGGTGATTATATATACGTGCATCCAACACAGTTATACGAATCTGCATTATATTTATTTATTTTCTTCTACTTAATTAAAATAAGAAGAATCAATAAGGTGAATGGTATGATAATGTTTGAATATTTATTTTTAGCTGGCTTATCTAGATTTCTTATTGAATTTTTAAGACTAAATCCTTCCTATGCCTTGGGTTTATCTGGTGCTCAATTTATATCTTTGTTTATGGTTCTTATTTCAACATATTGCATGTATTCATTTAGGCAAAAGGTATAATAATGGAATCTATTCATTGCATTATATGCAATTCTAGTAAACCTTCTGATTATTTGAGCTTTCAAGATACTTTAAATGATGATAATATATTTAATTTAGTAAAATGTGAGTGTGGCTTAATATTTTTGAATCCCAGGCCAGATAGCATTGAAATGTCTAAGTATTATAATGAAGTATATTTACCTCATGCTAATGAAAGAAAAAAAATGTTTGATAGACTTTATGCTTTTATTCAGAAATTTACATTTAAGTGGAAGGTAAAGATAATTGAAAGATATTCAGGAAAATTTAATAGTGTTTTAGATATAGGAGGTGGCTCAGGTACTTTTTGTAAATATTTACAAAATAAAAATAAATTAGCTACGAATTATGATCCTTATTATAATGAAGAAGATAGTAAAAATTTTAATGATAATGCTGATGACTATGATTTGATAACATTATGGCATTCTTTAGAGCATATGCATAATATTGATAGTATCTTTTCTTATATTAATCTAAAATTGAAAGAAAATGGTTTGTTGTATATAGCCGTTCCAAATTATTTAGCATATGAAAGACCATATTTTGGTATTTTTTGGGCGGCTTATGATGTCCCCAGGCATCTATATCATTTTAAACCTGAAACAATTGCTAAGTTGTTAAATAAGTATAATTTTGAGATTATTAATTATCACTCAATGACACAAGATACATTTTTTAATATTTTTTTATCTAAAAAATGTAATATTCTAAAAAAAATTTATGTTTTATTCGTAAGTGTTTTGGTAATTATTTTTAATAAAGAAAAATCATCATCATTATTATATATATGCAAAAGAAAATAATTTTTATATTATTGATGCTCTTTGTTTCCTGCAATAGATTGCCCGAATCTAAAGGGGAATTTAATGAAATCGTTATAATCTCTTCAGATATAGATAATAAAATTTATTTAGATGATGTAAATCAATTGTTTGGAGGCTATATAAATACGCCATCTGAAGAATCTATATATATAATTAAATGGGTAGATGAAGATAAGTTTCAGTATTATCTAGAATATAAGAACATATTGTTTTTGAATTTGGTAGATCCAGCAGATTCTACAATAGACAATTTAGTAAATAAGTTTAGGAATAAATATAATATGGATATATTTACATTAAATGATGTATATGCTAAAAATCAAAATTTATTTATTTTTTCATCTGATAATTATTTAGACTTTAAAAATGATATAGCTAAGCATGATGATTGGATTATAGATAATATAGATGAGCAAATAAACAAAAGTCTTAGTGAATATATTTATAGAAATGGTAATAATAAGGAAATAGAACTATTGTTGAATAATTATTTTAATATAAATTCATCAATACAGAAGGACTTTTTGATTGTAAAAGACAAGTTGTCAAAAGATAATTTTATATGGTTAGGTAGAGGCTATCCTTACAGATGGCTTTGTTTTGATAAAATTGAAAATATTAACGAGCTTGATTTGTGGGAATTCTTTAAATTATCAGTCTCTGAACATATGCCAAATGTAGTAATTAAGGATTACTATAAGAATATTTCATATGAGTCAGATAATCTTATTAGGATACAGGGATTGTATGAAGAAAATCGGTCTGATACAGGAGGGCCATTTATTGTTTATGCTAAGTTTAACTCTTTAGATAAAACAGCATTACTGATTAGTGGTTTTGTTAATAACCCTGGAAAGCCTAAAATAAGACTTTTAAAAGAATTAGAAATACAGATTTTAAATAGTTTAAAAGGAGAAGAAAATGAAAAATAAAGTTGCAATATTACTAGGTAGTAAAACTGATTTGCCTTTAATCGAACCATCGATCCCATATTATGAATATTTTGAGATTGATGCTGAGGTTCATGTTATGTCAGCTCATAGAAATCCTAAGGATGTAGCTAAATTTGCATCTGAGGCAAGGGATAATGGCTATAGTATATTAGTAGGGTCTGCGGGCATGTCTGCTCATCTAGCAGGTGCATTAAAAGCGCATTCGACATTACCTGTTGTGGGAATACCTCTACCAGGAGGTATGATGGATGGTCTGGATTCCCTGTTATCAACTGTAAATATGCCTAAAGGCGTTCCTGTGGCTACAGTATCCATGGGTAAAGCAGGTGCTATTAACGCAGCTGTTTTATGTGCTGAGATTTTTTCTTTAAATGATGCAATTCTGGTTACTAAATTAGCTGAATTTAAAGATAATGGATGTATGTTATAAAAATGAAAAAAATCCTTATAACTGGATCTTCTGGCTTATTAGGGCAAAAAATAACAGATAAGCTTAGTGGTTTATTTAATGTTCTATCTCTATCTAGATTTGGGTCAGGCGGCTGCTTAGATATTACAAGTAAAGATGCAGTATATAATACTTTTAAGGAATTTAAGCCTGATATAGTTATTAATTGCGCTGCATTTACAGATGTAGATAGGTCTGAAACAGAAAAATCATTAGCTAGAGATGTTAATGTTAAAGGTTTGACAAATATAATAGGTTCATTACCTAATAATTCAAAAATCATACATATTTCAACTGATTATATATTTGATGGTGAATCTGGTTGTTATAAAGAAGATGATATGAAGAATCCTATTAATTATTATGGAAAAACAAAATTAGAGGCTGATAATTTATTGATGGGTTCTAATTGTAATTATTTAATAATTAGGCCTAATGTACTATACTCATATGATAATGTTTTTAATCAATCACCTAAAGATAATTATAATCAACATTTTTTATCTTGGTTGATTTACTCATTATCTAATAATGATAATGTTAAAGTCGTTGATGACCAGATTAGCAACCCCGTTTATATTCCTGATTTAGTTAATGTTATTATCACCTCTGTACTCGTTGACTACTCAGGAATTTCTCATTATGGCAGTGAAGATGTGTTGAGTCGTTACGAATTTGCAATCAAGGTATGTAATATCTTTGGTTTTGATTCTGGTAAAATTTTAGCTATAAAATCAGATGAGTTAAATCAAATTGCTTTAAGACCTAAAAAATCATCCTTGGATTGCAGTAAAATTGTCCAGGATTTAAATATAGATTTATATTCAACAGATTATAGTCTTAATAGAATTTATTCAAAACAATGAAAAATTTAGTTATTATACCAACATATAATGAGTCAAAAACAATTGAAAAAATTGTTCATAGAATATTTTCTATTAATAAAAATTATAATATTTTAATTGTTGATGATGGATCTCCAGATGGTACGCGTTTAATAGTTGAGCAAATGCAAAAAGATAATTCTGGTTTATTTCTTTTAAATAGAGAAAAGAAACAAGGTATAGGAACTGCATACTGTGCTGGCTTTAAATGGGCTATTGATAAAGAATATGAAAAAGTTATCCAGATTGATGCAGATTTATCCCATAATCCAGATGATATACCTATTTTAATTGAGCAATCTCAAAAATACGACTTAGTTATTGGTAGTAGATATAAAGATGGAATTAACGTTGTGAATTGGCCTCTTAGAAGATTGTTTCTTAGCTATTTTGCTAATGTGTATTCTAGGATTATAACAGGTTTACCTATTAAAGATTCAACGGGAGGTTTCAAATGCTTTAATATTGATGTTCTTAAATCTATAGATTTAGATAATATTAAGTCCTCAGGTTATTCTTTTCAGATTGAAATGAATTTTATATCATGGGTTAAAGGTTATAATATAACAGAAATACCTATAATCTTTTGTGACAGAACTATAGGTGAATCAAAAATGTCTAGAAAAATTATTTTTGAAGCTATTTATATGGTTCCATTGTTGCGAATTAAAAAACTATTTGGCGTTATTAAATGATTTCAATTATTATTATTAATTATAATGTTTTAGATCATTTAAAGTCATGTATAAAAAGTATATATAATAGTGATATTAAATCTGAATTTGAAATTATTGTTATCGATAATAATTCACCAGAGCCAATTGATTTTCCTAATGATAAAGATAATTTAAGGATTATTCAATTTGAAAAGAATCTAGGTTTCGCTAAGGCTGTCAATTATGCAATTTCTATATCTTTAGGATCAGAAATCCTGCTATTAAATCCGGATACATTGGTTCATAAAAACACTATTCAAGTTTTGAACGACTTTATACTAGAAAATATAGATGTTGGAATTGTTGGATGTAAAGTTGTTTTCTCATCAGGAAAATATCAACTATCTTCAAAGCGACATTTTCCAACAATTGGAATAGTTATAACTAAACTTTTTAAGCTTGATAAAGTATTTTCTAGAAGTAAGTATTTTGGTAAATATAATTATACATATTTAGATGCAAATGAATTGGCTTATGTGGACTCTGTAAGTGGAGCATGTATGATGTTTAGAAAAGAGACTTTTATTGATATAGGTTCATTTGATGAAAGTTTTTTTCTTTACTTTGAAGATACAGATTTTTGTTATAGGGCATTAAAAAAACAATATAAAGTTGTATATAATCCTAAATGTAAAATCGTGCATTATAAGAGAGAAAGCTTTAAAAATTCTAC
>MDTG01314905.1_pt1 | contig 15169 bp, 13 predicted proteins | sample 811421 | NCBI WGS metagenome assembly MDTG01 (sample SAMN05326645, study PRJNA326480) | marine metagenome | isolation source: seawater | place: Pacific Ocean: South East | collected 2011
GCGCTTGAACCAGGATATACTTCAATTTGTTGAACTGTTTGAATAAAATCAACACCAAAATCATGTAACCCTTGTGTAGTTGATTGATCATTAATTGGTACTCCATTGATCATTACCAAAGTATGATTTGATCCAGTGCCCCTCATGAACATTGAAGCCTGTTGCCCCCTAGGACCACTTTGGGTAATATTTATATCAGGAACTGTATTCAGCACATCTATTAAATCAATAGCTCCAGACTCAATTATTTGTTTTTTATTAATTACTATTTTATTTACACTCGATTTAGAGTGCTCAGAACTATTTGAAATAAAACTTGTAATTTCTAAACATGGAATTTTATCTTTATTATCCCAAGAACAGTTATTTAGATTTGCTGATAAAACAATATTATTAAAAAATAATATATAAAATAATACTAAAATTAACCTCACCATAAAAAACTCCTTTTTATGCCGCTGCTAATTAAATTGTAGAATTAGACTTTTCCTGGCCCTCATTCAACAACGGACTTACTGGGTGGCACTCGGACTTTTACCGTTGCAGGAACAGCTAATGATTTTCACATTAATTCCCCACCTAGATTCAGTATTTTTTTCTTTTATTTCAGAAATTTGAAATGTCAAGTAAAGTTTACTTGATAAATTCCCCTAGGGACCGCCAACTAATCTTTCGTGCGCAGAATTGTTTACTGATCCAAACTTTCTTTTCACTATATTTCTTAAAGATCTATCTATTTGAGTGGTATTTTTAAAATCTATATCTTTTTTAGTAATTCTAATATCTTTATTAACTTTGCTATTTGTTTCCATGTGCAAATTATTTGAGTCTTTCAAATAAATTTTCTGAAATAAATACTCACAATATAAAGCATATCTAACTAAAGGATAGAGAATAAAACGTGGTATAAATTTTGCAATTTTTTCGTTAAATGCAATATTTTTTTTAACAAAATTTGTTATAAAATTTTTATTTTTTTTAAATATATTTTCATCACCTCCTCCGCCACCGAATATTTGGGTTTTTGTTTGATAATTATCTTTTTCTTTTGTATGAGGATTTTTTGCTTGATTCTCATTTAATCTGTTTAATCTTTTCATCATATTTATATTTAATGATTTATTTTTCATTAATTTTACAAAAGTTTTTGTTGCTTCTAAAAATACTAGAAAGTCCCAAAAAACAACTTCGCTCATTGGAGCTCCATTTAAATTTATATAGTATCTTTTGTATGCGCCAACATTTGAGACTAGCTCTAAATATTTTTCTTCTTCGTCAATAGATGACCCCAATAAGTTTAGTTTTCTTCCATATTCGTAAAGCGGAGTTCCAAACAAAGGTATTGCATAAAAAATCTCAACCAATCCAAAAATTTGCTTCAAAGGAACTCTTAGGTTTGCTGCGATTTCGCCTAATAGCTTTCCCGATTCTTTGGCGGTATCCAATGTTTCACCTGGCATTCCAACCATAAACCCTAATGGTGGTGAATATAAATCTATTTCATAGCACGAAAATAATGCTTTTTTTATATCATTAACTGTAAATCTTTTTTCCATTATATCCAACATTGTTTGACTACCAGACTCAATTCCAAATTTAAGTGATACACAACCATTATCTTTATAATATTTTAGATCTTCTTTATTGACGCTGGTGCATCTTACACCCGTACATTGCCATAGCATCCCATGTTTATTTAGAAGCTCTGCAACCTGGTAAGTATATTTTTTATTTGATCCAAAATTTTCGTCATCAACATTTACAAATCCAACATTATATTTTTTTAATTGAATTAAATGTTTTTCTAAATCATCTAAATTATAAACTAAATATCCTTTAGCTCCTCTTTGACAAAAAGTACATTTTGCTACACAACCTTTTGAAACATGCAAACTACACAGCATTTCCCTTCTTCCTTTTTCAAAAGACCTATCATCCATTACAAATTCTTCACTTAAATAAAAAGGTCTAAAATAGTTGTTTATTGCTTCTTCATTTTCATTTAATCCAGATTTTAAATAATCAAATGACGGGAACGACATTTGGCATGATTGTATGTGTCCGTATCCTGTAAAAACTAAATCATTATCTTTACCTAAAAAAGATAATCCTCTAATTTTACTTAATTCATCGACATTTATTTTATCATTTTTATTTAGATTATTTTTTATATAATTCAATAATCCAACCCATGCTGTTTCTCCATCGCCTACTACACAAACATCAACGAAAGTTTTATTTAATAAAACATTTGATGCCGCAGTTAAATAACCTCCACAAACTATCAAAGCTCTTGGATTGACGTCATTAATAATTTTTGTGATTCTTCTTACTTGCATATATGATGTTGACACAACAGCACTAAGTCCAATAATGTCGGCTTGATTATTTAAAAAATAATCTCTTATTTCTTCATCTGTTGGGTATAGCATATCAATATCATAAAATTTGCACTCATTGAATCCATTTTTTACTGCCCAATTATTTAGAGATGTAATTGCAATTTTCGGCATTATGCCAACGGGACCTTCTGACCTTCTTCTTCGTAATTTTGCACCAGGGGTTTCTACTGGTACACTACACAAAATTGCATTAATATTCATAATTACAAAATAACAAATGAGAATTATTTGACAATATTAAAATCTTCAAGGGATTTATCACACAAATAACCCTTACAGGATTTAAACATTCTGATCCATTTTAAATTATCTACTTGAGTCAACATTGAATATTCACTATCTCTTGTATTAAATAAATTTTTATGCTGATCCTTTAATAATCTAAGAAACTCAACTTGTCTATTGTTTGGTTGAGTATTCTTGTCAATTGCAGAAATAAATTCAATTAATCCCGACAAAATATCATCAGGATTATTTTCTATAAAATTTATATCATCTATTTGAACTTGAGGATCGTGATATTTAAAAGGTAATTTTAAAAACTCATCAATGAGTATTTTTCGATTTTTTTTTTTAAAAAAAACTTTTTTAAAAATACCTCTATCTATTTTTTTTCTTGGAAATGTGGAATATAGTTCAACCATATTTGTTGTATAAACTGGTTTATTGAACATATAAGCAATATCAATTATTCCTGACTGAGTTCCTATAAAAAACTTACATTTATTTATCAAATATAAGTCGAAAATATCTTCTTTTTTATCAACTGCTGGATAATCAATAAAATTTTTATGTTCAAAATTAATTTTTTTTCCAAGTTTGCCCATTCTTATTACTTTATAATTATTTTCTATTAAATATTGGATGGAATCGATGTAATTATTTATATCTGAATTTCTATAATTTTTTTTTTCAATATCATTTCTAAAATAATGATCTCTGACATGAATACAAACTAAATTTTCAAATGTATCTAATTTAAATTTTTTAAGTAAATTCTCACAATATATTTTTTTTTTAACTTTGAGGTCAATTAAATTTTTTTGCAAATTAAACTGTTTTATATTTTCATAATCATATTTTTTTAAATTTACTCTATTATTACCATAAATTTCATTTATTCCTAAATTAGGAAAATTCGACTGCTCTCTAAATTCAGTCTTAAAAAATTTTCTACATATTAAAATAAATGATCTTCTAAAAATAAATTCTAAACTTACAAAAAAATTTAAAAAAAATTCGATAATTTTATTATTCTTCGAATTGTCAATGGATAAATCATGAAAAATTGCATGATTACAAACACTATATTTTAAAACTTTTTTTAATAAAAAAATTTTTATTATAATAATTTTTTTATTTCTTTTTTTGGCATAACTTGCCGCAATATTAATTTGTTCTGCTGCATTTCCTATCCCGTATATTAATGGGGAAATAAAAAATAAATTTGATTTATGATTAGAGTTTATTTTATTAATTAATTTATAAATCATTTTAATAAACTATTCTTATTTAATAATAAAAAATTGTAACCAATTTTTGATAAAAATTTATTGTGTAATTTTACATTATTTATTCCTGTTGCTTGCTTATTTATTAAACTCCAGAATTTTTTTTGAAGAATTTTATTTTTCTTTGTCTCTTTCCATTTTTTGTTTAATTTAGTTTCCATTTCAACAACTACTTTTTTAATTTCTTTTGGACTATTTTCTCTAAGAGATACTCCTTTTAAAATAAAATATTGTGTATTTAGTGCTTCAGATAATGCTAAATTTTTTATTTCTGTTAATGATAGTTTTTTCTTAGTTTTATAATCATAATAATGTTTAAAAATTGAAATTGATTTTTTATACCAGCTCCAAAAATAACCTATTGGAGCCATGTTGGTGTGAACAACTGGTTTTCTTGCGCAAACTGGTATTTGATCATATCCTGAGCCTGAAGTGACACAAAAAAAACAATTATATGCTAAAAATATATCTAGAAAATCTGATCTCATTCCGTTTGATGAATAATCAAAAAAATACTTATTTTTTATATTTAATTTCTTTTCAACTTTTGCCCCTACTCGAAATACATAATACCCTTTGGAAAGCAGATATTTAATCGCTGGTACATAATTATTTATATCAGCATTTCTAAAATCAGAGGAGGGTTTGAAATTATAAAATGCTTTATCTCTGATATGAAACAGAACAAACTTTGATTTTTTTTTTAATCCAATACTATTTAAAAACTTTCTACCTTTAATATTATCTTTTTCTGGTATTTTAAAAACTTGTTTGGTTCTATCTAAAACATGAAAAATATCCCTGTCTTCATGAAAGCTTGAAGTTCCACAAATATGTTTAAACTGATTCTGCTTTAATAAAAAATTGTATAGTGTTTCAAAAATAAAGTTAGGCAACAATCTAATTAATTTTTTATGCAAGTCGAACAAATATTGATTGCAAATTATTTTTTTTTTATAAAAAAAATCTAATGTCTTTGTTGAATTTTTTTTTTTAAAAAAATTTTTTTCTGCAAAATAAATTTCTAAATTTAAAGCTGGTCCAATTTTATCACATCTTAATTCTCCCAATCTTATTACTAAAAACGGGGAAATTAATTTAATTATAATAAAAAAAATTATTACAAAAGGAATTTCAATTAATTTAAATAAAAGCTTATAACTTTTAATTATCTTAATAAATAAAATTTTTGTTCCACCTTTTTTAATCTGATTTATATGTTTATGATAACTGTCCAACATCAAATAATTAAATCACCTGAACACAATAATATAATTTAAAATTAGGATTAGATTTTTTTTTTAAAATAAAATTATTTATCTCTAACCATCGATCTATCAATTTTTTTTTATTTGAAATTAAAACAGTTTTATATTTAACTTTTTCTTTTTCCTGTATTAATATTTTATCTTTAAATATTAAAATTTTAAATTTATTATCTATCGTATAATTAAAATAATAACTTTTTCTAGTAGGAAACGAAACTAAAATTTTCGCTGAATATTCATCTATCATCTATCTATATGAAATTAACATGTAATGGTTTTTTGTCTTGTGCTGGTTTAATTTTTGATATCCCTTTAATATGCATATCTAACGCTGTACTAGCATAATGCTGTATTGGCAATGTTCCCATCATTGTTTGCGCATCAAAACTTGGAGAAGCTAAATAATTCATTACTTTCCAATACGCTTTTGACTTAAATATATCTCTAAATCTTTCATCAGCAAAATTTCCAATGTGGAGTTTAGAGTATCTTGCGTTAAAAAACATTCCTGAAGGTGCAACTAATCCACTCCCACTTATTTGCAACAAAAATTGTGGGCCATAAAATCTTTTATAAGAAGGTTTGCCTTTGTCTTTAATTTTATCCCATTTAACAATTATTTTTGTGTCATTGTTTCCTAACTTTTGTGCTTCATTTAATAGATCATACATCTCTTCATATTTAGAATAATCAACTCCAAGAGTTCCAAATTCATCATCTGAACAATGTTTAATAACTCCATAGTCAACTCCTAAATTTACGGCAAGTTTTGCAAACGGAATTATTTCATTTTTAAATTCTGGCATTAATACCATTTGAATTCCAAGTGTAACTTTTAACTTTAATTTTTTTTTTAATTCAACGGCATATTTAATATGTTTCATTGCCCTATCAAAAACTTCTGTATGTTTAGAGCTTTTAAACATTATTTTCGAATAGCCTTCCGGTGTACCAGCGGCACAAGTAAATCTTACCCATGTTAAGTGGGGCAATACTTGATCAATTTTGTCTGGTTCCCATTCCCAACCATTGGTAGCATTTCCTACATCGATTCCCACATTTGAAGCATGTTGAACAAAGGGCACATAGGCTTTTGACAATGTACTTTCTCCATCAGAAATAAGGGAAACGCTTTTTATTCCTACTTCAGCAAAATCATCTACTAAATCTAATGCTTGTTTAACTTTTATTGTCGATCTCTCTTGAGGTTCTTGTACCATGGCATAACAAAATGAACACATTGCACCACACGCTCTTGTTAAAGCCATATCAACACTAACTGGAGCTATTCTCTCGCCATTTTCCCAAGCGGAAACTCTTTCATAGTGGTACGAAAGTTTGTGAGAATCTAATATTAGTTTTCCATCTTTGGTATCTACAGCACCGCTTTCATATTTTTTAAATTTGTTGTCTATACTATCCATAAAATATTGTTCTATTCAATTGTTTTAATAGTAATTCCTCTCAAATTTCTTAACTTACTTTTATCTCCAACTGGTTCTAACCATACAGTAATACCGTCATCAATTGATTTTTTCAACATCTCTTCTATTTCAAGCAATTCTACTCCTCTTTCTTTGGCTGGGATAGATTTTGTAGTTTTTAGAACCACCTGACCATCTTCGTAAGCATTAAAAACCTCAAAATTATTATTTTTAAAACTTGCATAAAGTTTTGTCTCAATTTCTGAAACTCTTTCTTTCTCAGTTTTATTTTTCCATTTTAAGCTTGTTCGCGGTGAGTCAGCTGTTGCATTATTTATATTAATTAAATTTTCCATAAATATTATTAAAAAGGTCCTTTAAAATTACTGTCTGGTTGATCTAAATTTTTTCTTCTTTTTGGCATAACTTTTTTTGGTATATTTATTTTTAAAATTTTACATATATTTTCAATTATACTTACATCATCAGGATAACAATATTTTGCTAAAGACGGTGTGCTTGGAATTGGTACATTATACACTCCTATTCTTCTAACAACAATTTTTTTTTCAAAATTTTCATTTATAATTGAAGATATCTCAGCACTTACACCATTGGTAGTCCATCCATTATCCACAATTAAGACTTTGCCAGTTTTTTTTACAGATTTTATTACTGTTTTTTTATCAATTGGTCTTAAACACCTTAAGTCAACTAGTTCACAATTTATATTAATTTTTTTTAAAAAATTTATTGCTCTCAAGCATTCAATTAAAGCATATGAAAAAGAAATTATAGTTATATCGTTACCTTTTTTTACTAATTTTGCCTTATTAATTTTTGTCAAATAATATTTTTTTGGCACTTGATCTTTAATTGTGTGTAACCAGCGATGTTCAAAAAAAATTACAGGATCTGGATCTTTTATACTAGAAATTAACATTCCTTTTGCATCTTTTGCATTTGAAGGGCTCACCACTTTTAAGCCTGGCATGTGTGCAAATATAGTTTCTAGTGACTGTGAATGTTGCGGGCCTTGTCCCCATCCTTTTCCAATTATTAATCTTATAACCATTGGAACATTTGCTTTTCCACCGCTCATGTAATTCCACTTGGCAATTTGATTAAATATTTGTTCTAAAGAAAGTAGGCTAAATTCAACTCTTTGATGAACTATAACTGGTTTAAAATTAGAAATAGCCAAACCTAAACCAAAACCTGTAAATGAATTTTCAGATGTTGGCAAATCAAATACATTTTTTTTATATTTTTTGTGAATGTTTAAAGTTGTCCCAAATACACCTTTGGGATCATCTACACCCAGGCCCATAATTATTATAGATTTATCCCTAGATAATGATTGCTCTAAGGCCTCTTTTATACTCTCACTAAAATTTAATTCTCTTTTCACTAAAATTCTTTCTTATAAACATGTTTATATATATATTTTTTTCCTGGAAATTTACTTTTATATGAAAACTCAAATGCACTATCTATTTCTTTAAATATGTTCATATTAATTCTGGACAATTGTTTTTTTGTTAAAATTTTCTTTTTAGATAAAAAGTTTCCATATTTTTCTACTTGACAATTTTTTTTCCAATAATTTATTTCTTTTTTAGGTCGATAAGACAGCTTGTCATCTTCGTTAGGGCCACAATGCTCTAAGGATCGATAAGTATCTACCTCTAAAAGAAAAGGCTTGCTATCTAATCTGATCTTATTGATAATATTTCTAGATCTTTTGTAAACATTAACTAAATCGTGGTCTTTCAATTTCAAACTTTTAATACCTATTGAATTTGCTATTCGATATATTTTTCTATTTAAATTTTGTCTTTTGTTTACTCTAGAATAAACAGAATATTTATTGTTTTCACAAACAAATAAAATTTTTAAATTATGCAACGCAGCAAAATCTAAACTTTCTAAGAATACTCCTTCCTCAGTCGCTCCATCTCCAAAAAAAATAACTACAATATTTTTATTATTTTTTAATTTATTAGCCCAGGCCTTGCCTACTCCTATTGGAATTGTGCTTCCAACTATTGGTACTGCTGCATTTACATTTGCAGAATTATCAATTAAATGCATTGATCCCCCTCTACCAAGGGCACAACCTGAAATTTTACCATGTAATTCTGCAATCATGCTTTTTAAATTCCCACCTTTAGCAAGATAGTGTGCATGCGATCGATGCGCTGTAACAACCTCATCTTTTTTTTTTAAATTTTCACAGATAGATACGGGCACACTCTCTTGACCTATAGAAAGATGTACTGGACATCTCATTTTTTGCTCTACGTATCTTTTTGAAACCTCTAATTCAATGTTTCTGATTCTTAAAATCTTATAATATAATTTCTTTAAAAAGTTATACTTTTTCATAAAAATGATTAATAGTTTTGCAAATATAAAGTATTTCTTTTTTACTTAAATATTCATTAATAGGTAATGTTAAAATTTTTTTAGATTGACTTTCAGTTTCAATAAAATCTCCAACTTTATAATTTAAATATTTTGATGCAGTTTGCAAATGTATTGGCACGGGATAATGAATTGCGGTATCAATACCTTTTTTTTTAAGAAACTTTTTTAACTCATCCCTTTTTTTCACTTGAATTACAAAAGTATGATAGGTATTGAATTCTTCTATTTTTTCTTCAGGAAAATAAATTTTTTCTAAGTTTAAATTATTTAAATAAAATTTAACATTTCTTCGTCTTATATTAATATTTTTTTTTAAATTCTTTAATCTATAATTTAAAATTGCAGCCTGTAAGTTGTCCATCCTTGAAACATAACCAAAATTTTTAACATTATCTCTAGACTCATTCATCCCATGAGTTCTAAGGTTTTTAATTTTTTTATATATTAGTTTATTATTAGTTGTTAAATAACCGCCATCTCCAGAAGCATTTAAGTTTTTTAAAGGATGGGCTGAAAAACAACCAACGTCCCCCCATGATCCTGACATTTTTTTTTTATATCTAGATAAGATAGATTGAGCACAATCTTCAATAATAGGAATATTATATTTTTTTCCAATATTCACAATTTTGTCCATAGAACACATTCTTCCTGTGAGATGAACTGGCATTATTGCTTTAGTCTTTTTTGTTATTTTTTCTTCTATTTTATTTTCATCAATATTTTGATCTTTTTTTACATCTACAAAAACTGGTTTTGCTCCTAAGTGGACAACTACTGCAGTTGAAGCAACAAATGAATTTGGAGGCGTTATAACCTCATCACCTTTTTTAACCCCAAGCATATGTAAAGCTAGTGTCAAAGCGTCTGTTCCACTATTTAATGAAACGCAATATTTAGTGTTGCATATTTTTGCTATAGATTTTTCAAATATTTCTATTTCTTTACCACCTACCCAATTTCCTGAGGATAGGACATTATCAATTATACTCAGTAAATGTTTTCTCTCATATTTATATTGTTTTATTATATTTACATATGGTATTTTCATTTTAAGAATAAAAATCCTTTACACACTTTATTACATAATTCATTTCGCGTTTAGATAGATGTTGGTCGCAAGGAAAACTTATAATATTTTTTGCATGTCTATCTGATACAGGAAAATCTCCAATCTTATGTTTTAAAAATTTCATTGCTGGCTGCCTATACATTGGGATTGGATAGTGAATTTTAGCCTCAATTTTATTCTTTAAACAATGTTTAAGAAGTGCGTCTCTATTTTTCGCAAAAACAATATAAAGATGATAAACGATTTTATAATTCTTTATTCTTGGTGGTATCGTAATTCCATCAATTTTTTTTAAATTTAAGTCATAATAATTTGCATTTTTAATTCTTTTATTCGCAATTTTTTTAGCACTAGGTATCAACCAATTACCTACGACTGATTGAAAAGTATCCAATCTAGAATTGTATCCTGTTATTTTAACATTATCTCTATCAATGAGCCCATGGTTTCTTAAAAGTTTTAGATGATCATAGTATTTTTTATTACTAGTCACAATAACTCCACCATCTGACCAAACATTTATATTCTTAAGTGGATGAAGTGAAAAAGCTCCAAAATCACTCCAGGTTCCAGAATTCTTTTTATTTATAGCTGCCAAAATAGATTGGCATGCATCTTCAACAATAGGAATGTTATATTTCTTTGCAATTTTATTCAATTTTATCATATCGGTCATATAACCTGTAAAATGAACTGGAACAATTGCTTTAGTTTTTTTTGTAATTTTTTTTTCTATTAAATTTACATTCATACAAAAACTATCATCGCAATCTACAAAAACTGGTTTTGCGCCTAGCTCGCATATTGCCCCAACAGTTGCAACAAATGTATTAGCTGCAGTAATCACTTCATCGCCAGGTTTTATATTTAAGACTTTTAAACTTAATTTAATTGCGTCCGTTCCAGAATTAACTCCTACTGCATATTTTGTTCCAATTAATTTTGCAAATTTTTTTTCAAATTTTTTTAAAGGTTTTCCTAATGTAAAGTCGCCAGTATCAACAAAATCTTTCAACTTTTTCCATAAATCTTTTGAGTCCGAGAATTGCTGTTTTAAGTATGAGTATCTAACTTTCATTTATTTACTTAAGTTTTATTTCCTGCATTTTTTTTATATTAAAATATTGTGAGTCTTTTAATGAATTAGGTAATTTATTTTCCTCAAAAGCTTTTTTAAGATCTAAAATGGCATCCTTTATATTATGTTTTGGGCTATAATTAAGAGTTTTTTTTATTTTTTCAGATGACACATGGTAAGATCTGTTGTCATCTGTAGGCAATGTTTCAATTGTTATGTCACTACCAATTACTTCTTTTACTGTTAGTGCAATGTCACTTACCTTAAAATTATCATATCCAGCATTAAATATTTCTCCATTGACCAATTTTTTATCTGCTTTAAGCACTTCCAAGTATATATTAACCATATCTTGGATATGTATATTTGGTCTCAACTGGTCGCCTCCAAAAACTTTTATTTTTCTATTATTGTAAGCTAAATTAGTAAGAATATTTACCACCACATCTAATCTTTGTCTTTTTGCATAACCACATACTGTTGCAGGCCTTATTATTACAGTTTCAAAATTATCGCTTGTAAACTGACTCAATATCTTTTCACATTCTACCTTAAATTTTGAATAATCAGTTAATGGCTCTAATGAGAGAGTCTCAATTACATTTTTTTCTTTTTTAATTCCATATACTGAAGAAGAAGACGCATAAATAAATCTTTTGATCTTTATTTTCTTTGCAATTTCTATTAGAGGTTTAAAACAATCTAAATTTATAGATTTTCCAAGTGCAGGATTAAGTTCAAAGCTTGGGTCATTAGATATACAGGCCAAGTGAATTATACTATCAAATCCTTTTAGAGACTTTTCTAATAAATTTAAATTTCTTATATCTCCTTTAATCGTTGATAGATTAGGATGTTTTTCTATTACATTTTCACCATAGATAAATAGGTCATAGACAGTAACAGAATATCCTGCATCCAACATTCTGGGTACCAAAGCTGAACCAACATAACCTCCACCACCTATTACAAAAATTTTTTTCATATTATTCTTACTTATTTAAACATATATTCTAGAGCTCTATCAATTTTTTCAAATGATATATTTGATTTGTTTCCTATTGTCTCTACTGAGTTGGCTGCTGCTATTGATCCCAAAAAAAGAGTTAACTCTGGATCAATTTTCATTTTTAAGCATAAAGATGTAACAGACAGCATGGCATCTCCTGCGCCAACTTTGTCAATAATTTGTTTAGCAAAAGCTGGGCAATAAAAAACTTTATAATCTTTATTCATCAAAATCGCTCCATCTTTGCCTCGTGTTACAATCAGGTTTTTAATTTTTTTTTCTAAAATCAATTTTTTAGCCAAAAATATTAAATTAGAATTTTTATCTCTTAATTCTTGCCTAAGCTCATTTTCATTTATTACAACAGATTGAACGCCTGAATATTTGTCAATTGTGTGATAGCCAATGTTAGCTGCATTTATTTGTGCATTTACCGAAATAAATTTTTTTTTATATATTAAATTTTTTATTATTGATCTTGTCAAAAAATGATGTCCATAATCACAAATTAAAATCGTATCGAATTTTGATTGGATTTTGTTAACTAATTTTATTATTTTACTTTCAAAATTTTTTATTATCAAATCTGGAAGGACATATGACCCAAATAATTTATAATTTGATATTTCATCTACAAATCTTGTTTTTTCAATAGTTTTATAATATTTGTTGGGTTTTAATAAATACGGTTTAATATTTGACTCAAAGTTTTTTTTAATAATATTTTTAAATAATTTTTCTTGACCAAAAGGTGAAATTAAATTTACTTTTTTCACTAAAGAAGATATGTGTCTTGCTACAGCTCCTGTTCCACCTAAATAGAGCTCTTCTTTTTTTTTATTTAGAACTAAATGTGGTTCTTTTCCTGATTTGCCAATTATCTCTCCAAAACAATATTTATCAATAATCAACTCACCAATTATCAATACATTTAGATTTTTAAATTTAGCAATCAAGCTAGAAATATCAATATAAGAAAATTTTTTTTTAAGTTTATTTATGAATTCTTTTTGTTCAGAATTAAACAAATAGTCACTAGAATTTATTATATTTGAAGAGCTAAAAGTCTGGTCAGTCGTATATTTTATTTTTCCACCAAATTTTTCAACAAGATATTTTTCTTTTTTAATTTTTTTTGTTTTATCATTAGAGTTTATTTTATAGTCAGGACCTTTAACATAAAAATCTGGTTTAATTAATTTAATAACATCCTCTGCTGATTTGCTATTGCTGATCACCACGTCATCAATAATTCTTAATTCTTTTAGGTATTCTAATCTTTCATATTGATCAAAAATTGGCCTTCCAGGTCCTTTGTTTATAAATTTATTTGTGGTAATTGAAACTATCAGATAATTCCCATATTTTTTTGCTGATTTGAAATGTTTGATATGCCCAAGATGAACTAAATCAAAAACTCCATGACAAAGTACAATTTTTTTTTGAGATCTAATCTTATTTAATTTACCTTGTATTTTTTTTAAATCAAAAATCATCTATTTTAAAAATTTAAACCAATCTTGTGTTGCGATTTTTATTTTTTTTGTTGTCCATAAAGGAGCTTTTGTCCAATAATTCAAATCTTTCAATAATAAATTGATACCTTTTTCTATTCCTATCTTTGGTTTCCAGCCCAATTCTCTTTTTACAAGAGAAATATCTGCATGCGTTGTGCTCGGCTCACCGGGTCTTTTGGGAATATGTATTTTTTTGGATTTTAATATGGAAACTATTGTATTCACTTTAATAGGTTTTCCCGTTCCAATGTTTAATATTTTTTCTTTACAGTTGTAATTCAGTCCCTTGGCAAAAGCCGCAACAACATCGGAAACATAAGTAAAATCTCTTTTTTGGTTTCCATCTCCTACAACAGTTAAAGGGTAATTTTTAATTTTTTGTTTTAAAAAAACTCCAAACATCGCGCCATAAGTACCTGAAGTTCTTGATTTTGTTCCATAAACATTAAACAACCTTAATGAAAGTATTTTTAAACCATATAAATTTCCATAATGAATTAGAATTTGTTCTCCAATCATTTTAGTTAACGCATAAGGATATTTTGGATCCAACTTTGAATCTTCTTTTGTCGGATATTTTTTTGGAATTCCATAACAAGATGATGATGCGGAATAGATAATTTTTTTAACGTTATACTTAATAGCATTTTCAATAACATTTTTAGTACCTAAAACATTAGAATCAAAATATTTTCCAGGATTTTTAATACTGGGAACTATATCGGCTAATGCTGCTAAATGATAAACAGCATTTACATCCTTAAATAATTTATTCCAATTTCCTTTTTTTGAAATATCGGCTTTAACAAATTTTATTTTTTTTTTTATACTATGAATATTTTCCAATCGACCTGTGCTCAAATTGTCTATTACAATTACCGTATGTCCTCTTTGTAGAAGATGTTCTGCTAAATGAGATCCTATAAAACCAGCCCCACCTGTAATAATTAATTTCATATTTAATATTTTCTTTAATTTGAAAGAGCATATTTGGTAAAATTATCACCAACTTCTTTATATATATCTCTTAAATAATTATCTTCTTTATACCTAATCTTTCTGAATTGCCCTTCTAAATTACTAATTCTTGTTACTATTTTTGATAGTGCATTAATATCAGTGCCATACCTTTTAAAAATATCTTTTCTTACAGCCAATTGATCTGGTGTAAATTCAAAAATCATTTCTTTACTGTCGTTTTCAAATTTAAACGCATCTAAATTTAACATACTTTCTTCATTATCAATCCATTCTAATAAATTATAACGAAACTGATTAGTTATTGGATCTGTGTTTGATTTTTGGTTTAGCAAACCATTTAACTTTAATTTACAAAATCTTGAAATTTCTGATAATTCTGTTTTGATTTTATTTAATGAAATATTCTCTAAATTATTTTTCTCTATCATTCGAAAGACTTGAATTTCAAAGAAATCAATCCAGTCATTTCCAGCCTCA
>MDTG01315736.1_pt1 | contig 15169 bp, 17 predicted proteins | sample 811421 | NCBI WGS metagenome assembly MDTG01 (sample SAMN05326645, study PRJNA326480) | marine metagenome | isolation source: seawater | place: Pacific Ocean: South East | collected 2011
AGATCGATTGCTCAAGGATCTGAACATGGTGGGCATGGATCCTCATATAAAGTTGGCGCTGTTCAATTTCGCGAGAGCATTGTCCAAACATTTTCGAACTGAGGGCAATAAGCCGATTAAAGGATTTCCGAATACGCCGGAAGCCCTTGAGGCATTTGTTCATAACTGGGAAAGCAAAAACCACGGTTATTCGCCGGTAAGTCGCGACATCGTGAATTCTTTTGTCCACGCTTTCGGCGACAGATGGTTCCCTCACCCATTTAAGCCACTAGGAAGGTGGGTCTGCATTGAGGCACTGGAGGATAGTTTTCTAGAACACGTCCGCATTAGACCTCTGAATGGTATCCGTAAATTGCTGGCGCGCGGCGCTCTCAAAAGCCTGTTTTTCTATAAAACAAGAATTGCCGCTGACAGGAAAATATCGGCCTATGACGAGCGGGTATTGTTGAGCAAAAAGGAGTGCGCGCGGATGGATGAGCGTGCCGTCAAACGCGTGAGCAAGTATGGCTGGACAAAGGGAGGGAAGGACTCCGTGGGCTTAGGGGATGGACCAAGCTTGGCCGGAAAATGCCCTGTCATGAGCCCTACGCAAACATCAAGCGAGGTCAAACACACAGTTTAAAACTAAATTGACTTGCTGTTTGACGGTGGTTTCTTTGGTGACGACAAAGCGAAGCCATCTATAGAGAATAAAAACGCCTGCTAGAAGCCGTTCAGGAGCATCCGCTTTAGATATCCCGCCGTCTAATGAAGGTTTACCGAGAGGCTGCCGCAGGCTTTGGCGTGTCGCTCAGATTTCTTTACTCTACCGTCAAAGACCCAATTCGGCTTTGGCGAGAATATTGCGCTGCACTTCGTTTGAACCGCCATAAATCGTCGCCGCACGATTATTGAAAAAATCACCAATCAGCATGGGCGCTTGTTGCGGTCCGATAACCGCCTCATTATTGCCCGGCTCGCGTGCTGCCGGTTGCCACGGCACGCCATAATGACCGAGCGCGGCCACCGCCATGCCATCCATTTGCTGTTGCGTTTCCGTCGCTTTGATTTTTATGCGCGATGAGGCAGCGCCTGGCGATTGACCGGCCGCCAAACTGCTTTGGATACGAAATTCCGAGATTTGAATGGCTTCGACCTCAATCGATAATTCGGCAAAGCGGTGTGCCAAGGCGCCGTCTTGTGTCGCCTCAATGAGTGGCTTCAATTCAGCGAGGCGGGTCATCAAACGCCCCGCATAGGCACTGCTTCGCTCAAAAGTCAGCAAGGTTTTGGCGACACTCCAGCCTTCATGTTCGGCGCCGACCAGATTGGCCACCGGCACGCGCACATTATCGAAAAACACCTGATTGACCTCATGGTCACCGGCCAAGGTAACAATCGGTGCGACACTGACCCCCGGCGCGGTCATGTCGATCAATAAAAAGGAAATTCCCTGTTGTGGCTTACCGCTTGTATCGGTGCGAACAAGGCAGAAAATATGATTGGCATGATGGGCATAGCTTGTCCAAATTTTCGTGCCATTGACAATATAATCATCGCCATCGCGCTCGGCTTTGCATTGCAGACTGGCCAAATCAGAGCCCGAGCCCGGCTCTGAATAGCCCTGGCACCAAATATGCTCGCCCGATAAGAGTTTCGGCAAATAATGCGCTTGCTGCTGTTTCGTGCCGCACACGGCCAAAGTCGGGCCGATCATGCCGACACCCATTGGATAAAGGCGCGGGGCCTTGTGGCGCGCGCAGGCGCTGGCCCAGATATAGTGTTGCATGTCACTCCAGCCCGTGCCGCCAAATTCAACCGGCCAACGCGGCGCGGCCCAGCCTTTTTCGTTCAAAATACGATGCCAGCGCATGGTCGGCTCATGGGCGCCGCAAATGCCGCTGCTCAATGTGCCGGCGCGGCGTAACTCATCATCAAGATGGCCGTTCAGAAATTCTTCCACCTCGGCTTCAAAGGCCAAATCTTGTGCTGTCGGTCTTAAATCCATAAAATCCTCCATCCCTCATATGTCATAAGCTTCCTTCAGTTCCGCCAAGCTGGCAAGAAAATTCAGCCGCTGTGGCCTGTGGTCACTCAGATTTCACGGTGCGAAAACCGATATGGCTGGTCGGCAGTCCGGCTTCTTGCGCTTGCCGCGCAGCGGCACGATAGCGGCGGCAAAAATTCGGGGCGCATAAAAACGAGCCGCCCTTAATGGTATAAATTTTATCGCCGGTAAGGCTGTCGGGCGCCTTATCAAAGGCGCTGTCGGTCCATTCCCAAACATTGCCAATCATGTCATAAAGCGCGAAATCATTGGGCGGAAAGCAGCCGACCGGCGCGCGCTTGGCATAACCGTCTGCCAGATTATTGTGAATCGGAAAACTGCCTTGCCATGTGTTGGCCATTTCTGTGCCGTCATTTGTGCGCTCATCGCCCCAAACGTAGATCGTCTCGGCACCGGCGGCGGCGGCATATTCCCATTCCGTCTCGCTTGGCAGGCGGCGTCCGACCCATGCCGCATAGGCTTTGGCGTCATTATGTGAAACCTGCACCACCGGCTCATCATCGCGTCCGTCAATCGAACTTTCCGGCCCGTCAGGGTGACGCCAATCGGCACCGGCGATAAAATGCCACCAGCTAGGGTTTTTTGGGCTTGGCATGCGAAACACCACACCGCCGGCTTCACCGAAACCGGCTTGCGGTTTTTCGGCATCGGTGACATAGCCGGTAGCGTCAACAAAACGGGCAAATTGCGCATTGGTCACTTCTGTGGGGTCAATATCAAATGCCGCTACAGCAACAACTTTGGGTGGTCCTTCTTCCTCGTAGGCCGGATGAGACCCCATAATGAATTGCCCGGCTTGTAGCGTTCGCGGTGCCAGGTTCGGGGCTATGCAGTTGGCATTTTTCCGGCTTTCATTCTCTTGCGGACCCTCACAAGCGGCCAGTGAAAAGACGACAATTATAAAAAGCGACCAAATAAACGGCGATGATTTTTGACGCAGTCTCATGGAGGCTCCTTTGAACAGATGACATTATCCAACAATACGGCACCTTAAAACACAAGCCGTTCTAAAATGGCACTTATGGTGTCATTATCATTGTATTTTCGATCAGGCCGCGTAAAATAACGATTATGAAAATACGTAAAACCCCTGATTATTGTTTCGATAATCTGCCCGACTATGATTTCGCGCCGAATTTTGTGACGCTTGACGATCAAGAAGGCGGCACATTGGATATGCATTATATCGAAGCCGGACCGGCTGATGGTCAGCCCGTGGTGATGATCCACGGCAATCCGACGTGGTCATTTATGTGGCGAAAAATCGTCAAACAGCTTGCCGCCAAGGGTTATCGCGCCATTGCCATTGATATGATCGGCATGGGGCGGTCTGATAAGCCGACGCGGATGAAGGATTACACTGTTGCGCGGCATGAAAAATGGGTCAGCCAAGCCTTGTTCGATAAGCTCGACTTGCACGACGTACATTTGGTGCTGCATGATTGGGGCGGCATTATCGGCCTGCGTGTGGCAGCCGACCATCAAGATCGTCTGGCCAGCATCACTTTTTCAAACACCGGATTACCAGTGCGCGATCCGGCTGAAACCATAGATGAGATGGCCATGCCGGGCTCCGGTTTTCTGCGCAAGTTTCAGCTATTTGTACGCTTTAATCCGTTTTGGCGGCATTGGCATATGTTGGCCAAAATTTGCACCAGCACATTGGCCAAAGAGGTCGTTGCAGGCTATGCCGCACCTTACCCCAATTTCCGTTATTTGACCGGCAACCGCCAATTCACACAAATGCTGCCGACGCGCTATGACAATCCGATGCTGGTCGATAATTTCCGCGCGCGGCAAAAATTAGCGGCCTTTGACAAACCATTTCTCTGTCTTTTTTCGGATAAAGACATTGTCGCGCCGACCGGCCATCAATCCGTGCGCCCGTTTATCAAAAGTGCGGCCAAACGCGAGCCGGTGATTTTAAAAAATGGCAGCCATTTTCTGGTTGAAGATCTGCATGATGAATATGCGGCCGCCTTATCGGGATTTTTGTGCGAAATAGGTTAGGCGCGGCCTATACCCACACCTCACGATGGTTTCGGCGCTCGACGCGCCGCTCAGCGCGTATGTGCATAACAGATGACAGGCCGGTCTCGCCAAGCAGGCCATCGACTTGTTTTTGCGTCGCTTCATCCAACCCGTCATAGGCGTCTTGAATGCGCTGTAGCATGAAAATGCGATAAGGCATGACAACGGCGGTGACCTCTTTGCCGCGCCATTCAAACCGGCATTTGCCGATGCCACGGCCCAAGCTCTCACCGCCAACTACTTCATTTTTCGCCGGTTGGTTATCGGCCAGCCATTCATTGGTGAAAGACACCATGGCTTCTATTTCCGGTAGATAATCGCTGGCCACGCGGCGCAATAAAACCTTCAGCGTGTCGGGAATGCTGTCATCTTCCAGCAGGCTTTCATCACGGCCGATAAATTCCACCATATCGGCGCTCGGATTGCGCATACGCTCGGTCCAACGCAACAACATTTGCGCTTTTTCCTGCATCAGTCTCAGCGGATGCGGGTCGCGTCCTAAATGCGCATAAAGCGAGGCAAACAGGCCGTAATCCCCAATGGTCGGGGCGCCGCCTAAGAGATAGGGCTGGGCAGCGAAATGGTCGTCCAATTCGGCCGTCAACTCGTGATAGGCTGACTCAATTTCAGGTGCCGTGTCTTCTGTCACGCCGAATTGTACGGCTGCTTTGCGCATGCGACCGGCCGCGTGCAGCGCCATATCGCGACGCTCTTCAACCGGCAAATGCGGCATGGCGAAGAGCCCGAATTGCTGCAAAATAAAGTCGAGATTGTCGTCGTCAAAATTCCAACGATAATGCATTGCCGGACGCAACATCCCTTCGCCGCCAAAGATTTCCATTATTAGGGATGTAATGAGATGTTTGGGCGTCTCAGGATAGGCCGGGCGCCGTGCCAAATTGCGGCTTTCAAACCAGTCAATAATATCGACACCATCCTGCACAATCTCGCCCTGAGGCGTTTCCATCACCGGAATAATCCAGCGTCCAATGGCCGGTCTTATATGCGCGTCATAATGCGGGTCCGCCGGTGAAATGTCGTCAAAATCAATATGCTGTTTTATGAGATAGGCTCGCGCCTTTCCCGAATAAAGCGAAACGCTCCAACTGTAGAATTTGAATTTATCGGTCATTTTTTGCCTTTTCGCGAAAGAACCATGATTTGTGCTAATGCCGCCAAAGCTAGCAGTAACAAGGCGACCCAGAGGCGCGGCGATAAAAGCGCGCCAAAACGGATGCCAACCGGCGTAGCCAATGTTGCTGAAAGCGCCGCCTTTTTGAATATATGACTGTCGGAAAAGTCACTGTCCATGACCAAATGCAACAGGTCGCGGCGGCTGCGATAGCGGATAATGCCGATGCCCGTCCAACCCGGATTGGTGCTCGTCCCCCAAGCTTCAATATAGCCGCTGAGCATATTGCCTGATAAAGCAGGATAGCTGCCACGGCGCAATCCCTTGCTCATAAAGGGGCGAAAATATTTATCCAAAACCTCCGCCGGGCTCATCATTTTGCCGCTATCCGGATCGGCAATCTCACCGCGATAGTAGGCGCCAAAATTGATAATAAAAAACTCACCGCCATTATCCGAGCGCATGAAATTGGCAAGGGCTTGTTGCTGGTCAGGCGACAATGTTTCAGACACGTTGATATGGCTTGAAATTTTTTCAATTTCATCTTGTGTCAAGGGGCCGCGCCAGTTTTCGTGCCAACCCAAAAACAAGAGATAAAGAAAAAGCGCCGTCGCCCATATGGGATATGTCATATTTCTCATGGCTACACGCCCTCTCGAAGATGTGGGAAAGATTATAAATTGACATTAATAATGTCAATTTATATGTTTTGGGTAGGCGCTTTTGGGAGGCGGAATTATGACCAAGTTGAAAAACCTAACTCGGCGGATGAAAATTCTTCTGGCCGCGTTGGTGCTCCTCGCCGGAGGGTTGGCGCTGGCCTATGTCAATCGCGCCGCGTTGATTATTTCCTTTGTCGGATTCGCTCAAAAAGCGGCATATCCGGTCGGACCAAACCGCCCAGTAAATTGGCAAAATGCTGGCGCGTGGCAGGGCGACGGGCAGCGACCGCCGAATATTGTCGTTATTTTGACCGATGATATGGGCTTTAATGATGTCAGCTATCATGGCGAAGGGCTGATTGAAACGCCACATATTGATCGTTTGGCGCGCCAAGGCGTACAATTTGCCAATGGCTATGCCGGAAGTGCCGTATGCTCGACCTCGCGCGCCATGCTGTTGACCGGCCGCTATTCCACCCGTTTTGGGTTTGAGTTCACCCCGGCGCCCGATAGTTTTGCTCCCATTTTAGAACAATTGGCGAAGACCGATGCCATGCCGCGTCGCTTTCAATTTCGCACGCCGTCCCATGATGAGGCAGGCCACGAATTGAGTTTCTGGCAGCGTGGCCTGCCGGTGGAAGAGATTACCTTGGCGGAAGAATTGCGTGCCAAAGGCTATCGCACCTTGCATATCGGCAAATGGCATTTGGGGCGCGAGGGCGATTTGCTGCCGCTGGGGCAAGGGTTTGATGAGAGCCTGCTCATGTCAAGCGGGCTTTATTTGCCAGTCGATGACCCGAATGTCGTAAATGCGCGAAATGAATTTGCCGTCCTGGATAAGGTGCAATGGGAGGTGTTGGATTATGCCGCCAGCTTCAATAATAGCGCGCGCTTTCAGCCCGATGGTTATTTGACCGACTATTATACCGATGAGGCCATAAAAGCCATCGCGGCCAATAAGGAGCAACCGTTTTTCCTATATTTGGCGCATTGGGGCATCCACACACCATTGCAGGCCACGAAAGAAGATTATGAAGCGGTTGGCGATAATTTCCCCGACCATCGCTCGCGCGTATATGCAGGCATGATACGTGCCGTCGACCGCTCGGTCGGGCGCGTGATGGCGGCGCTTGAAGAGCACGGCATTGACGATAATACGCTGGTCATTTTCACCAGCGATAATGGCGGCGCCAATTATATTGGCATGCCCGACATCAATAAGCCCTATCGCGGCTGGAAGTTGAGCTTTTTTGAGGGCGGCACTCATGTGCCGTTCATTATGCGCTGGCCCGGCCGATTGCCGCCCGGCGTGACCTTTACCCATCCAATTTCGCATCTCGATGTGCTGCCGACGGCTTTGGCCGCTATCGATGAAATACCACAATCGAGCCAAATTGACGGGGTAAATTTATTGCCCTATTTGACCGGTCAAAAAACCGGCGCGCCGCGCGACACGCTGATTTGGCGGTCAGACCAATATCAAGCCATATTGTCCAAGGGCTGGAAAATGCAGCGCAGCGACTTGCCAAAAAAAATACGGCTGTATCATTTGATGCAAGATCCGACCGAAAAAAAAGATGTTAGCGCCCAATACCCGGAGAAAATTGCCGAATTATCGGCCATATTGGCGGCCCATAATGCCCAGCAAGCGCCGCCGAGATGGCCGAACGGCGTTTTAATGCCGATTTGGGTCGACAAAACCCCGGCCGATAATGTGACGCTCGAAGATGATTATATTTTATGGCCGAACTAGGGTAGAAAAAATTAATGTCTAAGCAACCCGAATTGAAAATTATCGATGGTCGCCGCAGGCGCAGCGAACGCAGCCGCGCCGCCATCATCACCGCCACGCTCAACCTGATTGACAATGGCAATTTTGCCCCTACAGCCCGGCAAATTGCTGAAGAGGCCGGCATTGGTCTCCGCTCTTTCTTCCGTCACTTTGACGATATGGAAGCCTTGATGGATAAGATTGACCAGCACATGCGCGGCTATTATGAGCCGCTTTTCGCGCGTCCTTTTAAAGACGGCACGCTGGACGAACGCATTGAGGATATTGTTATCGATCGCTCGGAAGCCTATGAACGTCTAAAAAAATTAATGATGACCTCGCAGGCGCAATTATGGCGCTCGGAAGTGGTGCAGAAAAACTATGCGCGCAATCAAAAAGGCTTGCGAAAGCATTTGGAAAAATGGCTGCCCGAATTGAAAAACCAAAATCCGGCCAATCGCGAAGCGGCGCATGCGGCAGCATCATTTGAAAGTTGGCATCGCCTGCGCGAGCACCAGGGGCTCAACATAAGCGATGCGCGCATGGCCATCATTGTGACCCTTAATCGCTTGTTGGATTAATGTGATAAAAACAGCATTTATTTCTCTGGTCATTGCACTACCCATTTTAATTGGCGCCTTGGTGTGGCTGGCGTTTTTTTCACCGCGGCCACCCTTAGCCATTGATCCAGCCACATTGGAAGGTGACGGTAGTGCGCTCGATTATTGCCGCCTGCCGGAGCTAGACGGCTCAGGGAAAAATGCCGAAGAAATCGCCAAGGGCAATACGCCGGGTTGTGCTTATGATCATTTCCCCTTGCCCATATTGGCCGATTGTACCGAGGCTCTGACACCCGAGGCCGAAGATATTCGTGGTCTTTGGATCGGTGTCGAGGGCGGTCATATCGGTCATGTTGAGCGCGTCGAGCAATGTGGGCATCGCACCGTCATCACGGCGGCGGGGATTATTCACGATTATGGCCCTAACAGCACGGCCGGTCTCAACACCAATGATACGGAAGGCGGTGTTACGTTCACCATTGGCGATAAGGATTATTGCCCGCGCACCTCAGCCGCCATGATTTGGCAAGACAAGGCGTTGGATTTTCATGTCTTTGGTTGGGGTCCGGTGGTAGTGCGCCGCTATATGGACGGCGATCAGCTGATTTGGGAATATGCAGATGGCAGTACCACGCGCATGAACCGTATTTGCCGATTGCCGGAGGAGCATAGAATTCCGCAGCCCCGCGGGACTCAGCTGAAACTGTTTTAGAGCACCTCTTCCAATGCGCTGAGGCAAGTGCGGACATTATCTTCTGATGCACCAAAGCCCATCAGCCCGATGCGCCAAATTTTTCCGGCCAAAGCGCCAAGACCCGCACCGATCTCCAGATTATATTCATTTAACAGGGTTTTTCGAATATCGCCTTCGTGCGCCTTCAGCGTCTCAGGAATGAGCACGGAATTCATTTGCGGCAGGCGAAAGGGCTCCTCGACCAAAAGTGTCAGCCCAAGCTTTTCTAAACCGGCTTTTAACGCTTCGTGATGGGATTGATGGCGCGCCCAAGCGTTTTCCAAGCCCTCATCACGCACCAAAAGCAGGCTTTCATGCAACGCATACATGGCGTTGATGGGTGCTGTGTGGTGATAAGAACGCGCCCCGTCACCCGACCAATAATCCATCACCAAAGAAAGGTCGAGAAACCAGCTTTGTATCGGCGTGTTGCGCTTTCTGATGGTTTCAATGGCACGCGGCGAAAACGTCACCGGCGACAGGCCGGGCGGACAGGAGAGGCATTTTTGTGAGCCCGAATAAGCGGCATCAATGCCCCATTCATCTATCAGCACCGGCACACCGGCCAAGGAAGTCACACAATCCATAATGGTCAAACAGCCATGTTCTTGTGCCAGCTTGGCCAGAGCGGCGGCGTCGGAGCACACGCCGGTCGAGGTTTCGGCATGGACAAAGGCGAGAATTTTAATATCGGGATGCGCCTTCAATGCCGTTTCCACCTTATCGGGTGAGACGGGTGTGCCCCATTCATCATCAACAATCACCGCTTCACCGCCACAGCGAATAACGTTCTCCTTCATGCGCCCGCCGAACACGCCATTAATGCACACCAATATTTTATCGCCCGGTTCGACTAAATTAGCGAAACAGCTTTCCATGCCGGCCGAGCCCGGCGCGGACACCGGAAAGGTCAGCGGGTTTTCGGTTTGATAGGCATAGCGCAAGAGCTCTTTAATATCGTCCATCAGCTCGATAAATTGCGGGTCGAGATGGCCGATAATCGGGCGCGCCATAGCGTTGAGCACGCGCGGGTCAATATTGGATGGCCCGGGCCCCATCAGGGTCTTGAAATTGGGATTGAAGCTGTTCATCGTCGGGTGCCTAAATGGAGGTGTTGAAATTCGCGAGAGTATGGAGGGAGGTTGAATATTTTGTCAAACGCTCTACCCTCTCTTATAAATTGTTTTCGGAAAGTGTCAGGAAATGCTTAGTTTAGAACAATATGCCGCACTGAAATCCATGCTTCATGCGATGGAAAAGGATTTGGGCTTGACCGATTTATCATCAGCCGAGAAGGCAATTTTGTCGGCGGTCGCCCCCTTGCAGGATGCGCTGAATGAGGGTGAGTTTGTTTCATCGCGCAGTATAAAAAGCCATCCGCTATGCGTTGATTTGCCGAACCCCACTTTCTTTCGGGCTTTGGCGCAGCTTTTGAAACGGCAATATTTATATTTGCCGGAAGGGCGGGCGAAAGGGCTTTATCGGCTGAAATAGGGCGCTTCCAAATCACTAGGCAAATTGCCTATGTTGCGCGCTAACTTATTCCTTCCTAATTTTAATTATGTCTCTGGATGAAACGGAAAGTGATATGCGAGAAAAGTATCGTGCCGCGGCAAGTATTTTTCTTGATCTTTCCGAGACCGTAAGCGGTAACTTGACCCAGGTGATTGAGACCTCTTTTGTTGGCGCTTATGTCTATATGGTTGGGGTGCCGGTCACAGTTTACAATATTTCCAAGCGCCCCTTTTGCGGCTCTCACCGGAGTGCCAAGCGTTATTGCGACTTAATGGTTGAAGCTGGAGTTTTGGAATATACAGCTGACGGATTGGTGCAATGCACAGAAACAGGCTTGGCCGCGAGTGATTGGTATTTCAAAGCTTTGTTTGAAATGCCCCAATTGGTGAGTGGGCTGAGCGAAGAAAAGAACAGAAATAAAATTTACGTTCTTAAATCGTGACGTGTCGCTAAAAAAGTTTGTACCGTTATGAAATACAGTTTTGTCCAATTCTCTATAACAACATTTTTTATTATCAGCTGTTACTGCCTAACGTTCGCTTTGGTCAATCAGATGATCTTTCCAACACAACAATCGGTTTTTCCTAGTGTATCGCAATATGCAGCACTAATTTACCTGCCTCACGGGGTTCGGGTTATTGCGACATGGCTATATAGGGAGAAGGCCATATTACCGCTGCTTATTGCGCATTTGATAATTTATTATTCTTATTATTGGTACGGTACGGATACGGTGAAGAATATGGTTGCAATATTGAGCGGTAGTCTATGCGTCTATATAGCCATGCAATTATTCCGCTTCAGCCGTATTGATATCAGCCTTGCCAATATGACCATATCGCACTGGCGCAGTCTGATTTTGCTCGGTTTTATCAGTTCGATTTTCAATACGGCAGGCAATATGTTGGCGCTGGAGGACGCCATGAGTAGCGAATTGCACTTGAATGTGATCGCCACCTTCATTATTGGCGATACATTGGGCACCATTGCCTGCTTAATGGTTCTAATGTTCGGCTTTCGGTTGTTGCGCGAATTCGGCGGCAGAGGGGCGCAATCTTAAATTATGGTTCAAATCACCGCGCTCAAAAACTTGCGACATTCTGCGCAGCAAAATAGGCCAAATAAAAACTGTATTTTTCGAGCGCGCGGTATAAAATCATCGGAAATGATGATCAGGAGAATTTCTATGGGGAAAATTGCTAAAATACACGCTGCAATTAAGCAATTGATTGCCAATAAAGAAGATACCAAGCAGGTTTTCATTATTTTGGAGGCTTTATCGGGCAATTCCGGCCTGCGCGCCTTTAAGCGCTTTAAAAAAACCCGGCACGCGCAAGACATTCTCGCTGCCAAAAAGCCATTGGTGGAATATTTGAAAGACCGCGCATGGCTGGAAAGCTTGCCCGAAGGCTCTTTGGGCCGCGCCTATGCGCGCTTTACGGAAGTTGAGCAAATCACCGCTGACGGTCTGACGGAAGCCTCGGTGGAAGGGCGTCAAGAAGAACGTGAAATGAGCGCAGCGCAGATTAAATATCATGAGCGCCAGCGCGATGCGCATGATTTATGGCACGTCTCGACCGGCTATGGGCGCGACGGTTTAGGTGAATTGTGCTTGCTCGCCGTGACTTGGCGCCAGCTCGGCAATCCCGGCATTTTGGTCATTATCCTGTTCGGCTATCTGGTTTCACGCAAAGAAGCGCGCGGGCTCGGCATTGGTCACGCCATTATGGAAGGCTTTCACTTGGGGCGCTTGGCCAAAGGCCTGCCGGGCGCGCATTGGGAGCATTTGCTGACGCAGCCACTGGAAGACGTGCGCGCCACATTGGGCATTCAAACGCCGCGCCGTTATCGCAAAATCGTTGATGCAACGCCGGATTTGCAAACCGCCGGCTACGTTGCCGCCGAATAAACGCGCTGCATGACACTGACGGTTTACGGCATCCCCAATTGCGACACGGTGAAAAAGGCGCGCGTCTGGTTAAGCGATAAGGGTCAAGATTTTGTCTTTCACGATTTCCGCAAAGACGGTTTGAGCGAGGATATGGTGACGCGCTGGCTGGCCCACGTGACGATGGATAAACTCTTGAACAAGCGCGGCACTAGCTGGCGCAAACTCTCCGATGTCGATAAGGCCAATGAAGACGCGGTGCATCTCGTCGCGCTGATGGTCGAAAACCCGACCCTCGTCAAACGGCCGGTAATGGAGGCAGGTGACCAAGTGACGGTCGGCTTCACCGATGAGGTCATGGCGCTTTGGTCTTGAATGATGCGTTAAGAGCCTTTTTCAATCTCAAAGCATAAAATCCGCATATCACCGGGGCCATCTTGCTCGGCGCTGGCAATCAGCGTGTGACCTTGTTCTTGGCAAAAATGCGGCACATCAATCGCCGCCATCGGATCGCTGGCCAAAAGCCTGATTTTACCGCCCGAGGCGATGTCGCGCAGGGCTTTTTGCAGCCGTAAAACCGGCATCGGACAGCTCAGTCCGGTCGCATCAATCTCTCTCATTTAGCTGCTTTTTCTTGCGGTCGCGCGGTCGCATATTCGGCCATGCCGCCGAACAGTTCGGCGATTTCGGGTTTTTCCTGCGCGCCGAATTCATGGAACATAGTGGCGCAATTGACGACAATGCGCTCGCGATCGCCCCAATCATCAAATACGCCGAGCGCAATATCAAACGCCGCTTCTTTATAGCTCATACCCGCCTCATAACGCGCGCGCGCCTCTTGTCGCATGGTCACCAAATAATGACGTACTTCTTCAACGCCCGCTTTGGTGGTGATGGGGCCATGACCGGGAATAATCGTCTCGACATCCATAGCGATAATGCGATCGCACGCGTCAATCCAATTTTGCACAGGCCCTTCCCAAATAATTGGATGGCCGCCAATGAATAAAATATCGCCCGTATAGACGGTGCGGTCGGCCGGCACATGCACCAAAGTATCGCCCGGCGTATGCGCCGGCCCGACTGGAATAAGATGAATTTCTTTATCGCCCAGCTTAATGGTGGTTTCTTCTTCAATCAGCCTATCGGGCAAGCGCTGGTCGACCGATTTGAAATCAAACGGCCCGAAGCATGAGGTGAGATAATTGCCGAGATCGCCCAAGCCCGGCGCGGCATCCAAAAATCCCTGCACCAAAGAAGGCGGCTCGGCCTGCATATGCTCGGCGGTCAATTTATGGGCAATAATCTCGGCGTCGGGGCAGCAGCAATTGCCGTTGCAATGGTCGCCATTATGATGCGTGTTGATTACCTTATTGACGGTGTTTGCGGCCGGCGCGGCATCGGCATAGGCGGCCAGCATGGTTTGTGTCAATGGAACATCGAACAAAGTATCGACGACCAAAGATTGGTCGCCATCGACAATCAGGCCGGAATTTGACCAGCCCCAACCACCATCGGGTTGCAGCCATGCATAAGCACCATTACCGATTTGGTGAAGACCTTTTTCATAAGCAAATTTCGGATGCGCCAAACCCATTTCGTCATCTCCCCTTTTTTGACGCCTGAAAGGCTAGCGTAAAAACAGCCTCTTTACATCGTTTTTTGCATGGCTAAGATTTTCATGAGAAATGGGGGACGTAGAGCATGAGTGATTTTATTTTGATTGAAGCTTTGGAAGCGCAATGCGCGGCGCAAGGTGACAAACCGGCATTGGTCTTTCAAGGCCGCGAAACCAGCTATCAAAAATTAAGCGACACATCCAATCAGGTGGCGCAGGCTCTTCTGGCTGAGGGAATTGAACCGCATGCGCGCATCGGCTTTATGGGGGCCAATTCGGATTTATATTTCCAATTGCTTTTCGGTGTGCAAAAAGCGCGCGGCGTTTTGGTCGGGGTCAATTCGCGCTTGGCGGGCCCTGAAGTGGCTTATGTCTTAAATGATGCGCAAGCGGAAATGGTTTTTGTCGGCAAGGATTTCGTGCCGCTTGTTGAAGGCATTTTGGCCGATTGCCCGAGCGTCAAACGGGTGATTGCCATGGATGGCGGGCACGATGAATGGACGGCGTTTGACGCATGGCGCGATGGTGGCGAAGCGGTGCATCCAAAGCTTGATTATCAGGCGCAAGATGATTTCATCCAGCTTTATACATCGGGCACGACCGGCCACCCTAAAGGCGTGCAATTGACCAACCTCAATATGGAAAGCGCACTACAACAGGCTGAAGATTGGGCCGGCTGGAAGAACGGTGAGCATGTGCTTTTATGCATGCCGCTATTTCATATTGCCGGAGTCAATGTCGGTCTTATCGGGCTTTATGAAGGCTGCAAAGTGACGGTTTTGCAGGAGGTTGATCCGGTCGAAATTCTGCGTTTGATTGAAGATGAGAAAGTCAATTTGTTGTTCATGGTGCCGGCGGTGATTTTGTTTGTCATGCAGCAGCCCGATATTGCCACCCGCGATGTCTCCAGCGTACGGCAAGTGATTTATGGCGCATCGCCGATTGCCGAAGAATTATTGGTGCAGGCGGCGGCCAAGTTTAAATGCGACTTTGTTCAGGTTTACGGCCTCACCGAAACCACCGGCGGCGGCACCAATTTGAAACCGGAAGACCATGATGCGGCGCGCAATAAGCTGCGCTCTTGCGGTAAGCCCAATGCGGGCGTCGAACTGCGCATTGTTGATGAGGCAGGAAATGATGTGCCGCAAGGCGAGGTCGGCGAGATTATCATGCGCGGCGGCTCGATTATGAAAGGCTATTGGAACAAGCCCG
>MDTG01356775.1_pt1 | contig 15168 bp, 14 predicted proteins | sample 811421 | NCBI WGS metagenome assembly MDTG01 (sample SAMN05326645, study PRJNA326480) | marine metagenome | isolation source: seawater | place: Pacific Ocean: South East | collected 2011
CGACGCGGGCGCGCATGGTCGTCAGGGTACGGCGCACATCGGCGTGGTGCAGGATCGGGGCGGGGCCGTCGACGCCCGGCGCCTTGCCCTGCTTGCGCTCCTGCGCGTATTCGAACGCGGTCTGATAGGCCGCCTCGCCCACGGCGACGCCTTCAAGGCCGACATTCAGGCGTGCCGAGTTCATCATCGTGAACATGCAGGCAAGGCCCTTGTTGGCTTCGCCGATCAGCCAGCCGGTCGCGCCGTCATATTCCATCACGCAGGTAGGGGAGGCGTGGATGCCGATCTTCTTCTCAAGGCCGATACATTTCAGGCTGTTGCGTTCGCCGAGGCTGCCATCCTCATTGACGAGAAATTTCGGCACCAGGAACAGCGACACGCCGCGCGACCCGGCCGGGGCATCCGGCAGGCGGGCGAGGACCAGGTGGATGATGTTCTCGGCAATGTCATGGTCGCCCCAGGTGATGAAGATCTTCTGGCCGGAGATCGCATAGGAGCCGTCTTCGTTCGGCACCGCCTTCGTCTTCAGCGCGCCGACGTCGGAGCCGGCCTGAGGCTCGGTCAGATTCATCGTGCCGGTCCAATTCCCGGCAACAAGGTTTGGCAGATAGGTCTGCTTCAGCGTGTCCGTGCCATGGTGCAGCAGCGCCTCGATGGCGCCGAAGCTCAGCAGCGGGCAGAGGCCGAACGACATGTTCGCGGCGTGGATCATCTCCATGACAGCCAGTGCGAGCGCCTTTGGCAGGCCCTGGCCGCCCCATTCCTCCGGCGCAGCAAGGCCCATCCAGCCGCCTTCACGGAACTGGGCATAGGCCTCGGCAAAGCCCGGCGCGGCCTTGACGCCGTCCTCGGTGAGCTGGGCCCCGGCCGCATCGCCCGGCTGGTTGAGCGGCGCCAGCACATCGCGCGCCAGCTTCCCGGCTTCTTCCAGAATCGGTGCGATCAGATCGGCATCATAAGCCTCGAAACCCGGCAGGCCTTCCAGCTTCGGCAGGCCGGCAACAGCCTGCAGCGTGAAAGCCATGTCGTGGATCGGGGCGTCATAGGCCATCAATTTGTCTCCGATAGTGCATAAGTGATATTGGGCGCAGGCTTTAGCGCACCTGTGGCGACTGTCCAGCGGCGCACTATACTGTGGGGCAACCTGAGCAACAAAAGGCACTAACACCCATGCGCACATTCCTCCTTTCCGTTTCTGCAATTGCCCTCGCCGCCTGTGGCGCCCCGGCAACCAGCGAAGCCACGCCGGCCGCCCCGGAAACGGCCGTCGCTGAAACCACAGCAGGTCCGGCTGAAGCGCCTGCGCCGGAACTCGGCCCGGCCGGCCTCTATGATCTCGATCTCAGCCATGCCTCGCTGACCTGGAAGATCAGCCATTTCGGCCTGTCCAACTACACCGCCCGCTTCACCGGCATCTCCGGCACGCTGGACTTCGATCCGGAAGACCTGTCGGCAAGCCAGCTGGACATCACGGTCGACCCGACGTCTGTCGAGACCGATTACCCGTTTGATTTCAAGGCCGGCCATCCGGACAGCCCGTTCGACTCGTTCGACCAGGAAATCTCCGAGAGCGAGACCTACTTCAATTCCTCCGCCTTTCCGGAAATCACGTTCAAATCCACCGACGTCACCGCGACCGGCCCCAATACCGGCACTGTCACCGGCGACCTGACCTTCCGCGGTGTCACCAAGCCGGTGACGCTGGACGTTACCTATAACGGCACCGCCAGCTTCCCGTGGGCACCGGATTCGCCGCGCCTTGGCTTCTCGGCGACCGGTTCGCTGAAGCGCTCCGATTTCGGCCTGGACTTCATGGTGCCGAGCCTCGGCGACGAAGTGGACTTGCTGATTGAGGCAGAATTCGCGAAGCCTGCGGACGCCAGCGAATCCGAATAAGGCCACACTCATGCATGCACCATCCTCCAACCGGTACACAGCCGTCGCGATTCTCCTGCACTGGGCGATCGCGGCCCTGATCCTGTTCATGATCTGGCTGGGATGGAACATGGATGACAATGAAGCCCGCTTCCAGCTGCACAAATCGATCGGGATCGCGATCCTGTTCCTGAGTGTGGCGCGGGTGATGTGGCGGTGGCTGAACCCGCCGCCGCCACTGCCAGACGATATGGCCCCGTGGGAGAAACGCCTCTCCCATGGGGTCCATATCGGCTTCTACGCCCTGATGATCGGCCTGCCATTGCTGGGCTGGTTCCTGGTCTCCACATCCAAATTCCAGGTTTCGACCGTCCTTTTCGGCACAGTCAGCTGGCCCCACCTTCCGTTTACAGAAGGGCTGAGGGGCGGGACCCTGCACGAAATCGCGGAATTCCTACACTCCAAGGGCGCCTGGGTGCTGATCGTTCTTCTGGGCCTGCATGTGGCGGGCGCCATCAAGCATGAAGTCGCCGCCGAGCAAGGCGTGTTCAAGCGGATGATCCCCGGCCTGTTCGGCAGAGCCCATGCGCCCGGCCCGGCGCGGGGCTATGTCACCGCATTCGGCGCCGCGCTGCTCCTTTTCGCGATTATCGCCGCCGCGCCGCTGATGAAGTCTGTCCCGCCTGCACCGGCTGGTCCCGGCGTGACCGGCGCTGTTCCGGAAGAGACAAGCAATTGGGAGATCGATCCGGCAACGTCCGAAATCGCCTTCTCCGGCACCTATCAGAACAAGCCCTTCTCCGGCACGTTCGCGCGTTGGGATGCAAATGTCCTGTTCGATCCGGAAGACCTGGAAGGCTCGGCTGTCGAGGTAAAAGTCTATCCCGCGACGGCCAGCACAGGCACCAAACTCTATGACGACACGCTGCAGGGCGGCGAATGGTTCGATACGAACACCTTCCCGGCGGCAAAGGTCAGCCTGCTCAATTTCGCGGCCTCGCCGGACGGCGGCTACACCGCGGAAGCCTCGCTGCTGATCAAGGACACGGCCGTGAATGTGCCCTTCGATTTCAGCCTCATCATCGATGGCGACACGGCCACGTTCGAAGGCACGGCCACGCTTTCCCGCAAGGCGCTGAACCTCGGACAGCAATCGGACCCCGGCGCGGACTGGGTCGCCGATGAGGTCACGGTCACCGTCAAAGGCACCGCCACCCGCAAGGAATAATGCGCCTGCGGCTTCCGGCCGGGCGGGACGGGTGGTAAGGCGCCCGTCATGACCGCCATCGTGCCCATCCAGCCGGGAACGCTCAGCCTCGCCGCCATGCACCTTCGCGGCGGCGGGCTTGTCGCCATGCCGACCGAGACCGTCTACGGCCTCGCTTGCAACGCCGCCAATCCGGATGCCGTGGTGCGCCTTTACGAGGCCAAGGGCCGCCCGCGCTTCAACCCGCTGATCGCGCATGTCGCGAATATGGAGATGGCGGAGCAGGAGGCTGTCTTCCCGGATTCTGCCCGCGAGATTGCCGCGAAGTTCTGGCCGGGACCGCTGACCATGGTGCTGCCTGTCGCAAAGACCGGCACCGTCAGCGACATTGCCCGTGCAGGCCTCGATACGATTGCCCTGCGCATGCCGGCCCATCCGGGCGCCCGGGCGCTCATCGAGACCTTCGGCAAGCCGCTGGTCGCGCCGTCTGCCAACCGGTCCGGCCATGTCAGCCCGACAACCGCGCAGCACGTCAAAGAGGATCTGGACGGGAAGGTCGACCTGATCCTCGATGGCGGCCCGTGCGAGCGCGGCATCGAGTCGACCATTGTCAGCTTTGTGGGCGAGCACCCTGTCCTGCTCCGCGCCGGCGCGCTGGAGACCTCCGCGCTGGAAGCCGCCCTCGGCGCGCCACTCATCGCCCGTGAGGAAGCCGACGGAATCTCCGCTCCCGGACAACTCAAAAGCCACTATGCCCCGAATGCCCGCGTCCGCCTGAATGCCGACGCGCCGGAGCCGGGCGAGGGGTGGCTCGCCTTTGGTGACACGCCCTATTCCGGCCTGAACCTTTCCGAAGCCGGAGACCTGCGCGAAGCCGCAAAGAACCTCTTCGCCGCCCTGCGCACGCTCGATACGCAGTTCGACCGGATTGCCGTTGCCCGCATCCCGGACGAAGGCCTCGGCGAAGCCATCAATGACCGCCTCGCCCGCGCAGCGCACCGGGACTAGGAGCAAGCCATGCACCCTGCCCGGCTTTTCCACGAAACCGACCCGGCCATCCTGCGCCAGCGGATGATCGACAATCCGCTGGCCCTGGTCACCGCAATCAGCGATGGCCGGCCGATTGCTGCGCATGCCCCGGTTCTTCCGCATGAAGAGGGCCTCTCCCCCGAGGGATGGGGCCCTCCGGCCCTGCGCTTTCATCTTTCCGCCGGCAATCCGGTGACGAAGGCCCTGTTGGACGGCAGCGAGGCGCTGGTCGTGTTCACCGGCATCGACGGCTATGTCTCGCCCGACTGGTACGGCATCGACGATCAGGTGCCGACCTGGAACTATCTCTCGGTCGAGGCCGCCGGGCCGGTCACGCGGCTGGATGCGGCGGCGACCCGGCAGATGGTGGACGACCTCTCCGCGGTCTTCGAGGCAAAGCTGGCGCCGAAGCCAGTATGGACATCCGCCAAGATGACGCCCGCCCGGCTGGAGGCCCTGCTGCGCGGCATCGTGGCGTTCGAACTGGTACCCACACGCTTCGAAGGCACCACCAAGCTCAGCCAGAACAAACCGCACGACGCCATGGCCCGCGTGGCCGATGCGCTGGATGCGACGGAAAGCGGCTTCGCGCTGGCCGCAGAAATGCGTAAACTGCTGCCATGACCCAGACATTGCCCTCCGACTTCCTCGCCGCCCTCAAGGACACTCTCGGCCCACAGGGCTGGACGCAGGACCCGGATGTCCTGTCTGAACATGCGCAGGCCTGGCGCGGATTCATCAAGGGTGACACGCCCATCGTGGCAAAGCCCGCCAGCACGGAAGAGGCCGCCGCGCTGGTCAAGCTGTGCGCAGAGCATGGTGTCGCGATCTGTCCGCAGGGCGGCAATACGGGCCTCGTCGATGCGGGCGTGCCCCATGGCGAGATCTGCGTCTCCATGCGCCGCATGAACAAGGTGCGCAGCGTGGACGTGTTCAACAATTCCATGGTGGTGGAGGCCGGCGCGCCGCTGGTGACGGCGCAACAGGCGGCGGAAGACGTGAACCGCCTGTTCCCGCTGTCGCTCGGCTCTGAAGGCACAGCCACGATTGGCGGCCTGATCTCCACCAATGCAGGCGGCGTCAATGTGCTGCGCTATGGCATGATGCGTGACCTGCTGCTGGGCATGGAAGTCGTGCTGCCGTCCGGCGAAGTCTGGGAAGGCCTGTCGGGCCTGCGCAAGAACAATACGGGCTATGACCTGAAGCACCTGTTCGCAGGCGCCGAAGGCACGCTGGGCCTTGTCACCGCCGCGACGCTGAAACTGTTCCCGAAAGTGCAACGCGCCACGGCCTGGGTGACGGTGGAGACCACGCAGGACGTGATCGCGCTGCTGGCCCATGTGCGTGAAATGGCGGGCGACACGGTCACGAGTTTCGAGATGATCCCGGCCAATGCAGTCGAGATGGTGATTGCCGACATCGAAGGCACGCGCGACCCGCTGCCGTCGAACCTTGGCTGGCGCGTGCTGATGGAAGTGTCCTTCTCGGACGAAGCCATGGCCCGCAAGACGCTGGAGACGGCGCTCGAAAGCGCCTTCGAGAAAGGCCTGATCCAGGACGCGGCCATCGCCGAGAGCCTCGCCCAGGCGAAAGCCATGTGGATGGTGCGCGAGACGATCCCGCTATCCAAACGCGCCTATGGCAACTCACTGAACCAGGACATTTCCGTGCCGGTCAGCAAGATCCCGGCCTTCATGGAAACCTGCAATGCCCGCATCGTGGACAAGCTGCCGACGGCAAACTTCGTGATCTTCGGCCATGTCGGCGACGGGAACCTGCATTACTCCGTGATCGAACCGCCGGAGAAGACCGGCCTGCGCGAGAATTTCGATGCGCTGACGCGGATTATCTATGACACGGTGATGGAGTTCGACGGCTCGATCTCTGCCGAGCATGGTGTTGGCCGCCTGAAGCGGGACGAGCTGGCCAACCTGCGCCCGCAGGCCGCAACGGACACAATGCGCGCCATCAAGAGGGCGCTCGACCCGCAGAACATCATGAACCCGAACCGGGTCGTCAGCGTCTGAGCAGGTCGGCCGCCGCCCGCACGGCCGGCGCATCCCAGGCATTGACCGTGCGGTGAATGGATGACGGCGGCACCTCTGCGTCTTCCGGCGCAGGCATGCCCGTGATGGCATAGGCGATTTCGGCATCCAGATCCGGCGCATGCCACGCGCCTGAATAGAGGCCATAAGCCTCGCCATGATGGCCGATCAGCTTTACGCCAGGTACAGGAGAGTCCGAAGGCGGATGAATCTGCGGGCCTTCGCCATAGACGCTGAAATAGCCATTGTCGGTGTCCCCGTTCTGCGCCGCCGGATTGAACACCCAGGCGGGCCGCGCGGCAGTCTCGTTTACGGCGATGGTCCGCACCAGCGGGCAAAGCTCTTCAAGGCTGGCGCGAAGGCCGCCCTGCGGGCTGAACAGCGTCCCGTTCGTGCCCACTTCATAGTCTTCGAGGGACTTTCCCGGCGGCATCATGATGGCCGGACCGGAGCCTTCCAGCATGTCCGGCCCATCCACCTGGACAGTCCATTCTCCGTCGATCTTCCGCATCAGCGTGGCCCCGGCACGGCGTTCTTCCTTCGGAACGCCGGACCAGTTGAATCCTGCTGTGACGCCCAGCGGACCAAGCGTGATGCGGTCTGCCAGCAGGTCGAACCGCTCGCCGACCTGCCGTTCCAGCACGGTCGCCAGAATGCCCCAGCCGAAATTGCAATAAGTGAAATAACCGCCGGGCGGGCCGGGCAGCCACATATCCGGCGTGAACAGATCCTCGATCCGCCCCGTCTCCGTATACCAATAAACTTCGGGATCCTGCAGGCCGGACGTGTGGCTCATCAGGTGGCGCACGGGGATGTCCACATCCGGGAAATCCGGATGACGCAGGGCGTCGCCAAACCAGAAGGACAGCGGCGTATCCAGATCAATCTCGCCCCGCTCGGCGAGCCGGTGCGCCGTCAGTGCGACGGCCAGCTTCGAGACCGAAGCAACCCGCATTTTCGTATCCGTCCGGAAGGGGTGGCCCCCGTTCGCGATGCCCGCTCCATGGGCGAAAACAGTCTTGCCGCCCTTGCGCACGACGAGACCCGCCGCCGGCGCAATCCCGTTCGCGACGATATTGTCGATGGCCCCTTCCGGAGACGGGCCATCTTCACCTTCGGCCCCGGCCGCGCGGCCACATGCGCCCAGAACTGAGAGCCCCAGAGCAACAAAACTCCGGCGGTCCATCATGTACGCAACCTCATGAGTGTATCGTCGAGATCCGCCAGACGCGGCACGCCCAGCAGGCCGAGGCCGCGCTCGACATCATCCTTCAGGATACGGATCGCCCGGTCGACGCCTGCTTCGCCGCCTGCGGCCAGCCCGTAGAGATAGGCCCGGCCGATGGCCACGCTGGTCGCACCGCGCGCGATCAGCTTCAGCACATGGCTGCCCCGGCGCACACCGCCATCGGCAATGATCTCGATCTTCGGGCTCACGGCCGCGCGCATTTCCGGCAACAGGTCGATCACCGGCACGGACGTGTCGATCTGGCGCCCGCCATGGTTCGAGACCCAGACGGCGCTCGCGCCATGGTCCACCGCGCGCACGGCATCCTCCGCCGTCGCCACGCCCTTGATCGCGAACGGGCCGCCCCATTCATTGGCCATCCATTCGGCGTCTTTCCAGGTCATGGTGCGGTCGAACAGCTCGTTGATGACATTCATCACGCCGCGCCCGCCGGTATCGAGCCCTTCGAAATTGACCGGGCCGATCTTTGGCGAGGTGAACATGTCCATCAGGTAGCCCGGCCGGGCCAGCACCTGCGACACCGTCTTGCGGTTAAGGCGCGGCGGCACGGTGAAGCGGTTGCGCGGGTCACGTTCCCGTGCCCCCGCAACAATCGTATCGACCGTCAGCACGCAGCCGGTGAAGCCGGCCTCTTTCGCACGGTCCAGCAGCTCCTTCACAACGCCCCGGTCTTTCCAGACATAGATCTGGATGATCTTGGGCACATCGGGCGCGGCGGCTGATATGTCGGCCAGCTTCTGGCTGGCCAACGTCGACGCGGAGTAGGCAATGCCCGCCTTCTGGGCTGCGCGGGCCACGGCCAGTTCACCTTCCTTCGGATGGAACAGCCGCGAGGCCGCCGTCGGCGCAATAAAGAACGGCAAGGGCGATGGCTGGCCGAACACGGTCGTCGTGGTGTCGATCTTTGAAATATCGACCAGAGAATTCCACTGCAGTTCGTAATCCGTATACCGATCCACCTGCCGCCGCAGGGTGATCTCGTCTTCCGCGCCGCCGTCGATGTAATCGAAGACCATCCGCGGCAGCCTGGCTTTCGCCAGCGTGCGCAGATCGTCGATATTGATTGCGGTTTTAACGCTGGCCACGGCGGGCTCCCCTTTACCTCATGCTTTGTTTTCGTTTTACGGCCCGCCGGATCAGGGATAGGCTTGCCGGTAACAGGTAAGCTAAGGGGGGCGTAATGCGCAAGCTTCTGCCAGTCGCAATATCCGCAATTGTTCTCGGTCTCACCGCGTGTACGCCATCCGAAGAGCCGGCTGGTGCTCCGGAAGAAACTGCCGCCGCCCCCGTTGGCGATGTCCAGGCCGCAGCCCCCGACGAAGCGGGCGTCCGGATGATCCCGATCTCCACGCCGAAAGGCGACTTCAAGGTCTGGACCAGACAGGTCGGCGACAATCCACGCATCAAGGTACTGCTGCTGCATGGCGGCCCCGGCGCCACATATGAGCTCTTCAAGCCTTTCGAGGACTATTTCACACCGGCCGGGATCGAATTCTTCTATTATGACCAGCTCGACTCGTGGCTGTCTGATCAGCCAAACGACCCGGACCTGTGGACCATCGAAGCCGCCGTCAGCGAGGTCGACCAGGTCCGCGAAGCCCTCGGCCTCGACGCAGACAATTTCTATCTCTACGGCCAGTCATGGGGCGGCATACTCGGCATGGAATACGCGCTCGCTCATCAGGACCACCTCAAGGGCCTGATCATATCGAACATGATGGCCAGCATTCCGGCCTATAATGAATATTCGAAGCATGTGCTGCAGCCACAGATGGACCCGGACGTCCTGAAGGAGATCCTGAGCTTTGAGGCCGCCGGAGACTTCCACAACCCGCGCTACATGGAATTGCTGATGAACCACTATTACACAGAGCATATCCTGAGGCGCCCGGTCGAGGCGTGGCCCGCCGAAGTGCTCGGCTCGTTCGAACACATGAATAGCGAAAAGTATCTGGCTATGCAGGGGCCCAGCGAAATGGGCGCCGGTGGCTCGCTCGTCGATTGGGACAGGCTGGCAGACCTGCACAAGATCACAGTGCCGACACTCATCACCGGCGGACAGGAAGACACGATGGACCCCGCCTTCATGGCGAAGATGGCCGACGAAATTCCGAATGCGGAGCTGAACATCTGTCCGGATGCAGGCCACCTCACCCAGTATGACAATCCGGAATGCTATTTCTCGGGCATGATCGACTTCATCGAGTCCGTGGACGAAGGAGAAACCGAATGAAGCCACGTACGCTGACCAGCCTCATTCTCGTTGGCGGGCTCCTCGTCGGCCTTGCCGCCTGCAACCCGGTTGGCCCCGGCCCGATTGCCGGAGGGCCATGCAGCTATGAGACGTCCGTCATCGAAGGCACCGTCACGGAGGTGGACGAAGACGGCGCCCTGTTCATGGGGGAAGAGGGGGAGTTCTGGGTCTCGGACGAATATCTCGGCAAACTCCCCGCTGTCGGCGACACGATCCGGTTCCAGCGCGAACGCATCACCGAAGGCACCTGCACGCCGGAAATCTACTCGCCGATTGAGACGATCAAAGGCGACTGAGCGCAGCTGCCACATCCCGGTGCGAGGCGAACACGCCGTGCGCCCCGGCTTCGGTGAGCCGCTCGGCCAACCCGGCATCGGCGTGGCCGCCGCCGGTGAAGCCCCAGGCCGTCATGCCGGCGGCCAGCGCCGCCTTTACGCCGTTCACGCTGTCCTCGATGACGAGGCAGGTGTCCGGGCGCGCGCCGATCCGGTCTGCCGCCAGCAGGAAAAGGTCTGGCGCGGGTTTGCCATTTGCAACGAGGTCTGACGAATAGACGTGCGGCGCGAAGGTTTCGTGCAGGCCGGCCAGTTCCAGCTTGCGGACCAGCTTGTCCGCCTCAGACGATGAGGCCACAGCCTGCAAGCCGGTGAAGGCAGCCGCGACTTCCAGCACGCCATCAATCGCCTTCAGCTCTGCTTCGAACCGTTTCCAGTGATTGGCGTGCAGCGCTGTGCGGAAATCATCCGGCAGCACCAGTCCAGCCGTCTGCGCATCGGCTGCGATGGCATTGTGGAAGTCCCGGTTATGCAAGCCGACAAAGCGCTGGACGAAGGTCTCGAACGCATAATCCAGCCCCCAGTTTGCCAGAATTTCCCGCTCGCACTGGATGGCGATGACTTCGGAGTCGACGAGCACGCCGTCACAGTCGAAGATCAGGGCATCGAATTTTGCCATGGGTCAGCGGCGCCCGAACAGTTTTTCGATGTCGGCAAGCTTCAGCTCGACATAGGTCGGGCGGCCGTGATTGCACTGGCCGGAATGGGGCGTCGCCTCCATCTGGCGCAGCAGCGCGTTCATCTCCTCGCCATTCAGGCGCCGGCCGGAACGGACAGAGCCGCGGCAGGCCATGTTGCCCATGACTTCCTCGAACCGTTCCTTCAGGACGAGGCCCGCATCATATTCGGCGAAATCGTCCGCAAGGTCGCGGATGAGGCCCGCGGCATCCATCTCCCCGAAGAGGGCGGGGGTGGCGCGCACGCAGACAGCGCCCGCACCGAAGGCCTCGATCTCCAGCCCCAGCTCGGCCAGTTCATCGGCGCGCTCCACAACGCGAGCGGCCTCGTCCTCGGTGAGTTCCACGACATCCGGGATCAGCAGCGCCTGGCGCTTCACGCCGCCCGCCGCCATCTGGCGCTTCATGTCTTCATAGACGAGGCGCTCATGTGCAGCGTGCTGATCAACGATGACAATCCCGTCGCGCGTCTGGGCGATCACATAGGTCTCATGCAACTGGGCGCGGGCGACGCCGAGCGGGAAGTCTTCCGTGACCGGTGCTTCCGGTTCCACGCGGGCACTTGGTGCCACATCGCGCTCATGGGTCTCCGGCGCATAAGGCGCGGCGGACTCGGCCCAACCGCCAGGCGGCGGGGCTGGCTCAAAGCTGGAAGGCGCCCGCACGGGCGAGATGCTGGCGGGATTGTAGGCGGGCCGGGAGGCGAACAGCGCCCCGGTCGGCGCACCTTCCGGGCGCGCCTTGCCCAGCGCATAGCCTGCCACCGTCGTAGACGCCCGGTGCCCGGCATCGGCCAGAGAATGCCGCAATGCCCCGATCATCAGGCCACGCACATTCCCGGCATCCCGGAAGCGGACTTCCGTCTTCGCCGGATGCACGTTCACATCGACATATTCCGGGTCCAGTTCCACAAACAGCGCTGCCAGCGGATGGCGGTCGCGCGCCAGGAAATCCTGATAGGCCGCGCGGATCACGCCGTTCAACATCCGGTCTTTGACAGGGCGCCCGTTGACGAACAGGAACTGCATCTGCGCATTGCCGCGGTTCAGCGTCGGCAGACCGGCGAACCCTGTCAGCGTCACGCCTTCGCGTTCCGCCTCGATCGGCACGGCATTGTCACGGAAATCCCGCCCCATGATCGCGCCAAGACGTGCCAGGCGCCCGGCTTCGCCCTCGGCCTCCGCCGCATAGCGCAACACGTTGCGGCCATTGTTCTCCAGGCTGAAGGACACATGCGGATTGGCCATGGCAAGACGCTTGACCACGTCGGTCACGGCCATGCTTTCAGACCGCTCGCCCTTCATGAATTTCAGGCGCGCAGGCGTCGCGTGAAAAAGGTCGCGCACTTCGATCCGCGTGCCGGTTTCGCCGCGCCCGGTGAAGGCCGCGGGCCGGGGGCCTTCGATGTGGCCGGCTTCGATGAAGACTTCAGCAGCCTCTTCGCCTGCCGCGCGCGAAGTGATCGTCATGCGGCTGACCGAAGCGATGGAGGGCAAGGCCTCACCGCGAAAGCCCATCGTGTGGATGTTGAGCAGGTCCACCCGGCCATCATTGCCGGGCGTCAGCTTCGAAGTGGCGTGCCGGTCGAGCGCAAGCAGCAGATCGTCCGCGCTCATGCCGCAGCCATCATCCTCGATCGTGATCCGCTTCAGGCCGCCCGCCTCGATGGCGATGGCGATCCGGGTGGCGCCGGCATCCAGCGCATTCTCGGCCAGTTCCTTCACCGCTGCAGCCGGGCGTTCGACGACCTCGCCGGCCGCGATCCGGTTGACGACATCGGGCGGCAGTTTGCGGATCTGGGGACGGGGACGCACGGAATCAGCCATGCGCCAAACTTAACGCGCCAGCGGTGTTTTGTCCCCCGGCACGCGGCAGGCCCGCGCCCTGCCCACCCCTGCGGCAATTAGCCAAAATCTCTTTAAAAACAAATAGTTGATACTTTTCACCAACTCCGGAACCCTACCTAATTCACGCCCTTTCCACCTCGCTAACCATTGTTTTAAAAGACTTTTTCTTGTGTTCTCGCGCCGCAGCAAAGGCGTTTGCATTGTTGTGCAGGAAAGACCAGTATGCATCTGAATTCACAGTCCGGGGCCTTGATTCTATGCGACTTTCTCTCGTTTCCGCTTCTCTTATCGTTCTTGCCGGCATGACCGCAGCCTGCGGCGGCTCCGGCGACAGTTCTGCACCTGCAGCGCCCGCTGCCGAAACACCGGCCGCGACGCCGGCACCGGAAGCTGCCCCTGCGGCCGCTCCCGAAGCCGCCCCTGAGGCCGCTCCCGAAGCCGAAACCCCGGCCCCTGAAGCAACGGCTGAGCCCACCTCCGCCCCGGCTGACGAAGCGTCCGCCAGCGAAGGCTCGCCGGAGTTCGCAAGCCTTCCGGCGCCTTACAACACGGCAGACTATGCGCGCGGCCGCCGCACGTTCAAACTCTGCCAATCCTGCCATACGACCGCTGAAGGCGCTGGCGCCCTCGTCGGCCCGAACCTTTACGGCATCTTCGGCCGCGAGGCCGGCACGTCCGAAGGGTTCGCGTATTCTCCGGCCCTTCAGGAAGCCGACTTCATCTGGACACCTGACAAGGTCGACCACTGGCTGGAAAATCCGCAGACCTTCCTGAAAGGCAACCGGATGACCTTTGCCGGCGTCCGCCGTCCTGACGACCGGACCGCCGTCATCGCCTATCTGATGACCGAAACCGGCTACACCGGCGAATAAGCCCTCTGACGTTCAGCGGCGCACAGTCACGGCGAGCAGGATGGCCTGCTCGTCGAACTCGCCGCCGAACTCTTCCCGGTACCCCATCGACACATCCGCGAGAGGGAAATGGTAGCCGAGTTGCGTCTCGGTCTTGATCGAGTCCGCTGACCGGCTGCCATACTCCAGCCAGACCTGCTCCGTCGTGAAGAAGTTTCCGCCAAGGTCTGTGCCGTAGCCGAACTCGAACCGCTGGCGATCGCATCCGCCTTCCTGATGGATCCAGGCGGCATCGGCGAAGAAATAATAGTTGCGATCCTTGTAGACACCGCTGCGCCCGGCCGAGATGCGCGCTTCGCCGCCCAGCCCTTCACACCCGAACACGCCTGCCAGCGTCGTGCCATGCAGAACAGCGCCTTCTGCGCCGATGGCCCAGCCCTTGTCGTTCGACCAGAGCTGGCGCCGCGCAGAAAGACGGTAAGCATCGCTGTCCTGGGTGCCACCGTCATAGCGCACGCTTTCCGCCTTGCCGGTGACCATCCAGCCGCCGCCGAGTCCATATTCGCCGTAGATATCCCCGCGCCAGCCATCTTCGCCGTCCAGCCGTTCGGCGGAGACGTTGGCGCGCGCATAGATGTCGCCCTGCAACTGCGCCCACGGCCCGGCTTCCGCCGAACCGGCCATGGCGAGCGCGCCAAGACATATTCCCCTCAATCCCCGCATAAGCCATGACTAGCGGGGATTGAGGGGAGTGCCCAGCAGACTCTCCTGAGGGTTGACGCGCTAGAGATCCCAGGAGGCGTTCTGCAGGACGATGCGGTAACCATCGGGGTCTTCAAAGGTCACGCCCTTGTCGTCCCAATAGGCATTGAAGGCAGGCACGGGATGGAACCCGGCCGCCCTCAGGCGGCGGTAGGCCGCTTCGAAACGGTTCCGTTCCGGCAGGTAAAAGACGAGCAGATTGTCTTCAGTCGGGGCCCGGCCCGCGACATGCCCATGCGCGACGGTGAACTCCAGATGGTACGGCGCCCCGGGGTGGCCCAGCATGACACCGTCGAAACTGTCATGCCCCTTGAATTCATAAAGTACGCTAAACCCCAGGCCATCGCGGTAGAATGGCAGGAGGGCAGCCAGATTGTCCGTGGGCCGCGCAATCCGGATTGTCGCCTGTTCGAGCGTCATGAGAGCATCTCCCTGTTTGCACCAGGGCAGCCTTGTCGGACCTCAACCAAGGTTCAGGTCAAGCGGGAATGTGCAAAACGCGCAAACAAAAACCCCCGCACAAGGCGGGGGCTTTCTCCCAGGGTATTTACCGAACCGCTTCTTAGAGGCGGAAACGGATCTGGTCAGACCAGAAGCGCTCAAGGCGCGTAATGGTCTTGTTCAGTTGCGACAGGTCGTCCGGACGCACGCTGGCCGTCGGCTCAAGGGCGTTGGCCTGCTTCTCGAAGAGTTTCGCGACACGGGCGCGGACTTTCAGGCCTCGCTCGGTCAGGCGCAGCGTCACGGTGCGCTTGTCATCTTCGGAACGGGTCTGGATCAGATAACCGCCTTCCTGCAGCTTCTTGACGTTGTAGGACAGGCTGGTGCCGGCAAAAGCGCCACGGGCACGCAGAACGGAAGCCGGAGCTTCGCCTTCGCCAATTTCGTAAAGCAGCAGCGCCTGCACACCCGTCAGCGAGCGTTCGCCGCCACGTTCCAGATCGTCTTTGACAACATCGTGAAGACGACGGTGCGCTTGTTCAAGAAGAGAGAGAGACTTCAGGAAAGACTCGCCCAGGCTCAGTTCTGCAGTTTCC
>MDTG01406751.1_pt1 | contig 15168 bp, 7 predicted proteins | sample 811421 | NCBI WGS metagenome assembly MDTG01 (sample SAMN05326645, study PRJNA326480) | marine metagenome | isolation source: seawater | place: Pacific Ocean: South East | collected 2011
ATTATAATTTAAATTAACAGCTTTTTTACAAGCTTCAAGAGCTTCAACTTTTTGATTACTATTATTATAAATTATACCTAATACTTTCCAACTTAATTGGTGATTTGGAAACTTATTTAATAAGTTTAAAGCTGATGCTTTAGCATTGTCATATTGATTTTTAGAAAAATAATTAAGTAATTTATCAATTTGTTTTTGAGTTGGTGATGTATTAAAAGAAGGTGAATTTGTATTATGTTCATTTTTTTTGGATTTACTTAATATATAATCGTCCAATGAATTAAACCCATTTTTTATTGCTTTTTTTTCTTCATATTTTCTCTGACCATTAGAAAAGCTTTTTATTTTAGCAGTAATTATTTCATTCATTGTTAAAATTCCTCATAGAATTAATAAGTAAATACTTTTTTTAAAAGTTTGTTGGAAATGCAATTAACTTTAGAAATTTATTTCAAAAAATATGCCAATTTAATAATTGAAAATTCTAATTAATTATTTTTTAAATTAATTACTTTTTTCTTATAAAAAATACAAAAATATTAATTTCTACGCTGATTATTTATTACTTAATAAGTCAAATTTATTCTTTTACTTCAGAGATTTTTAATTTTAAAGTCTGGCACATTATTTGCTGGATTTACATACTAATCGTAATATATCTGAGGAAAACATTATTGGAAAATTTTATTGTAAAGTCTTTTAAAGATGGTATTGAAGCCCATGTTAAGGGTAATGAAGATGTAGCAAAGTATAATTATAAAAAAATATTAGAAAAAGACCTTAATCATTCTGACGCCAATCATAATTTAGCAATAATATTACTAAAAAACGGTAATTTGCAAGAATCAGTTCCATTTTTTAAAAGAGCTCTTGAAGCAAATCCTGCTATAACAAAGTTTTGGATTAGTTATATAAATATTCTTATAAAGTTAAACAAAAAAAAGGAAGCTGAAAAAGTTTTATTGTTAGCGAGGCAAAAAGGAGAATCAGGTAAAGAATTTGATAATATAGAAAAAGCCCTTAGCCAAATGCATGATGATACAGATTCACAAAAAATTAAGTTAAAAACACTTGAAGATGAATTAAGAAAACTTTTAAAACCTTACTCTGAGAATAAATTTCAAGAGGTTATAAATCAATGCAAAGTTTTATTAATAAGGTTTCCAAACTCTTTTCAAATTTATAATTTATTAGGTTCGTGTTTTGCCAGTTTAAATCTATATTCAAAAGCTATTGAATATTATGAAAAAGCTGTAGATATAAACTCTAAAATTTCATCTATTTATATAAATCTTGGTAAAACTTGTAATCATATAAATGATAACGAAAAAGCATTAATTAATTATAAAAAAGCTATTGATTTAGACCCAAATAATGCTTCTGTACATAACAGCATTGGGATTATTCTTTTAATTTACAAAGATTATAGTTCAAGTATAAAACATTTTAATAAAGCCATAGAATTAAAATCTGATTTCGTAGATCCCTATTATAATTTAGGTATGTTATACCAAGAAACCTCTAATTATAATTATGCAAAAGAACATTATAAAAAAGCGTTAAAAATTAATTCAAATTATTTTAAAGCATATAACAATCTTGGTAATATTTATTTAGATGAAAAAAAATTAAAAAAATCTCATTATTATTACAAGAAGGCTCTAAGTATTGAACCTGATTACTATGATGCGAAACAAAATATTGCAAATCTTTACTTTAAATTAAAAAAATATTCTAAATCAAAAGCTATATTTGATAAATTTGATGACAGAAAATCAATAGCACAGTCTCTAGAATGTCTTTATCAAAGTGAAAACATTACTCAATTTAATATAGACGTTAAAAAAATTACAGAAAAAGATCCTACCAATATTCGAGTTGCAGCGATAAGTGCTTTCGCGGCGAACCAATTTAATCAAAAAGATTTTTATCCTTTTTGTAAAAATCCTCATGAATTTTTTCATATTAGTAATTTAAAAAATCATTTGTCTAATCCAAGTATGATAATAGAAAAACTTATTAATGAAATTAATATTAATAAATTAATCTGGGAGCCTAAAAGAAATTCAACAAAAAATGGTTTCCAAACTGTTGATAATTTATTTAAAGATAATTCCGAAATACTTTCTAATTTAAAAAAAATAATCAATAAAGAAATTATGATATTTTATGAAAAATTTAGAAGTAATGAAAATATTTTATTTAAAGAATGGCCAGAACAACTTACTATCAATGCTTGGTTTGTTAGATTAATAAAAGGTGGTCATCAAAATGCACATATTCATCCTGATGGATGGGTAAGTGGAGTTATTTACCTTAAGACGATATTAAATCCTATAAATAACGAAGGAGCACTTCAGTTGTCTCTTCATGGTTATGATTACAAGATAAAGAATAAAAATTATCCAAAGGTACTTCATCAACCAAATTTGGGGGATATTGTATTGTTTCCGTCATCACTATTTCATGAGACAATTCCAGTAACTCAGGACGCAGAAAGATGCGTAATTGCTTTTGATATGATACCTAATTTTACCAAAAAATAAATTTTATTTCAATTAAGGCATAAAATTTGCACTAAATCCTTCGTTAACAAGATATAATTATATTTTAGGATTTTAAATGGCTGTTGATTATCTAAGTTCTATTAATCAGTCTGGTAGTGGATTGAATATTACTCAAATAGTTGATGGTTTGGTTGAAGCTGAAAAGTCGCCACAAGAAGATCAAATTCAAAGTAAAATAGATGCTAAAACCACTTCTATTTCTGCTATAGGAGAAATTAAAAGTGCACTTTCGTCACTATCAACATCATTAAATGCACTAACTGGCAACACATCATTAAAAGTAAATTCTACGAGCTCTGCAATAAGTGCAACTATTACTGATCCTGCAACTGCAGTTGCAATAAATTCTAGTGTCACAATTACATCACTTGCTGTAGGCCAAACTTTAGCTTTTGAAGATTATACATCTAATACATCTTTGGTGGGTGCGGGAAGCTTGGTACTAGAAAGAGGTGATTGGTCTTCTGGCAGTTTTGTAGCTAGCGCTACAACAGCGTCAAAAACATTAACTGTAGCAGCAACGGATACGTTAGAATCTTTGAAAGATAATATCAATGCACTTGATTATGGTGTAGTAGCTAGTGTTATTGGTGCAGGAGATGATACATATACGCTTGTATTAAAATCATCTGATGGAAAAGCAAATGCCTTAAGAATTACAGCAACAGAAAGCCCGACTGGTTCTGGATTATCTTCTATAGACAACACAACGACTAATGCTTCCAAACAAAAATTAGCTGGTTCAGATGCATCATTTTCAGTAGATGGAATCTCATTAACAAGGTCAACTAACGAAATTACTGATTTATTTTCTGGTTATTCTGTAAACTTACATGCATCTACTACAGTAAATAACGTAAATACACCAGCTGTTTTAAGTGGATCAGTAGATACATCGGATGCAAGTGATAATTTAAGTACTTTCGTAGAAGCAATCAATAAAGCAAGAGCATTATTAAATACTAAAACATTTAGGGGCTCAGCAACGGAGAGATCAGGAGAATTATCTGACGATCCAGTCATAAAAAGCGTTAAAGATCAATTAAATTCACTTACAAATGCATCCTTGTCAGGCTTTGGTGCTAATGGAGTATATTTATCAAATTTGGGAATAAGAACTGAAAAAGACGGAACATTATCCTTAAATACAACTATTCTTGAAACAGAGTTAAAGAACAATCCAAGTTCTTTAGATGCGATTTTTAATTCAATGTATTCTTCTTCTTCTAGTTTATTAACTGTTAGTGGAGGTACAACCTCAACTCCGGTCGCTGGATCATACGCTTTTTCAATGACAGCTTATGTATCTGGGGCATTCACTGGTTTAAGCAGTAGTGACACAACTCCTGAAGTCACCGCTTCTAATAATACTATTCAAATTACAGTTGATGGAACTCAATCTGGTTCAGTTAGTATTCCAAATGCCCACTATACTTCAGAGGCAGCACTTGCAACCGCAATTCAGACAGCCGTAAATGCTGATTCCACACTCTTGGCAGCAGCTAAATCAGTTGTTGTAACCCATTCAAATGGAAGTTACTCAATTTCATCTAGTTCAATTGGTTCGTCATCTTCTATTGTAATTGACTCTATAGGCAGTAATTTAGATAGTTTTCTTAAGTTTGTTGGAACTACTGATGTTGATAATATAGGAACATCCCAGAGTGGGACTGCTAGCACTGCTTTAACTTTAAACGGGGCTTCAGTGACTACTACAGATTCAGATGGATTAGTTGACGCAGAAACTTTAGGAAGTGCTGGAAATTTTACTATTGATGGAGATCAATCGAGCGCTGCATCAAGTAGTTTAAACTCTTTTATTACCATTGCTAGCTCAAATAATTTGTCTGCGGTTACATTCACTATTACAGGAACTGATATAGATGGAACATCTCAACAAGAAACAATTGTTGGTCCATCTGCTGGAGCAACCGTCACTGGAACAAAAATTTTTAAAACAGTTACTCAAATTGCCTCTGGAGCAGCAGCATCAGCAGTAAACGTTGGAACAAAATCAGCTTTTGTAGACCTTGCAGGAAAGCGGCCATCAATTATAAGCGCTGGTGGAGATGAAAGTGGCAAATCATTTACTATAGTAGGAACAGATATGTCAGGGAATTCACAAACTGAAGTCATCACTGGGCCTGCTGCTAATGCTACTGTTTTGGGGACTAAAACATTTAAAACAATCTCGTCTATAACTCCTACAGCTAATACTACTGGTTCGATTACTATGGGTTTTACAGGTGCAGGTATAACAACAACTGGCGTAACAGGTTCTGCTACCCTAGACAGTGTCTCTATGAGTGCAGATATAACAAACAATATATTTACAATTACATCTGGAAATGCTGCCGGTTTGAAAGTTAAGTACTCAGGTCTTGGCGCTGATGCAACTGTTTACTATGGACAAAGTCTTATTGATAAGTTAACCACGTACCTGACTTCAGTATTAGATAGTTCAACTGGTCAATTGAAAACTAGAGAAACAACAATTAACAAAGAGGTAACAGATCAATCAGCATTATTGGCAGATTTAAACACTCAAATGGAATCTTTAAGAGCCAGATATATCACCCAATTTACAAATATGGAACAGGCAGTAACTAGCTTGAAATCAACAGGAGAATATTTAACAAATCTCTTTGAAGCAATGAATAACGATGATTAAAAATGAATAATTTAAAATATCATATTTCTAAAGCAAAAGGTTATATTAAAAAAGGTAACTTAAACGAAGCACATAATCTTTTATGCCAAGTTTTAAAATATGATCCTCAAAACAAATATGTGAGCAAAACAATAAATAAGATTGAATCAAACAAATTTTTTTTGAAACAAAATACGTCATTTAATTTAGATGAATTAATAAATAAAATCATTCAATATTACACTAATGGGCAATTAGAAGAAGCAACGGTTAATCTAGAGAATGCTTACAGAAGATTTCCAAATTCTGCAATGATAAACAACTTAAAAGGTTTAATTCTCAAAAAACAAAATAAACTATTAGAGGCCGAAAACTTTTTTAAAAAAGCATATCAAATAGATACTAATTTATATGAATCGTTAAACAACCTAGGCAATTTGTATTATCAGTCTAATCAATGGGACAAAGCTATAGAGGCTTATACAAAGTTGATCAATAATCATCCAAATTATATCCACGGGCTTTCAAATAGATCAAATACTTACCTTGAAAAAAACATGCCTGAAAAAGCCCTACAAGACATAAATTTAGCAATAGAAAAAAATCCTAATGATCCATTGTTTTGGTATAATAAATCAAATATCCATAAAAAATTAAATGATAATAATTTATCAATAAATTGCCTAAATAAGGCACTTCAACTAAATCCTAAATTTGTAAAGGCGTTAAACAATAAAAGTTCAATATTAGAGGAAATGGGAAAGTTAGACGAAGCAATAAAACTCTCTGACGAATGTTTGAATTTAGATTTTAGTAATGCCACATATCATTATAACAAAGGAGCTATTTTATCTAGGCTAGGCAAATTTACTTTGGCGGAGGATAGTTTAAAAAAGGCTATAGAATTAAAACCAGATCATTTTGAAGCAAAATGGAACCTCTCAAATTGTCAATTACTATTGGGAAACTTTAAAGAAGGTTTTGAAAACTTTGAAGCTAGAAGGAAATTAAATTTTTGGGAGGATAGACATTTTAATATACCAGAGTTAGAAAATCTTAATCAAGTTAAAGGTAATAAAATTTTAATTACTACAGAACAAGGTCTTGGAGATACTATCCAATTTACGAGATTTGCAAAAAAGTTGAGCCTTTTAGGAGGTAATATCTATCTAGAGGTTCCCAATCCTTTAAAAGGTCTGTTTAAAGAAGATAAACAATTTAAAATAATCAGTAAAAGTAGTAAAATATTTGAATTTGATTTTCATATTCCATTAATGAGTACTCTAAAACTTTTTAATTTCGAAGATATAAAAAATACAGAAGTTACTGAGATTTCATTTAATACAGAAAAAGAAATAAAGTGGAAAAATGTTTTTAAGAAAAATAAGTTTAATGTAGGAGTTGCTTGGCAAGGTAATCCGTCTCACCATGACGACAAGAGAGGTTTACGGTTCAGCCGATCTTTTAGTTTAAAAAACTTCTCATTTCTAAGAGATTTTGAAAATATAAATTTATTTAATTTACAAAAGAATTTTGGCCATGAGCAAATTAGTGAGCTAGGTTTTTCAGATTTTCTAATAGATTTTGGTAAAGATTTTGACAACGGGAATAGTGCTTTTTGTGATTCCATTTCTGTTATGAGAAATTTAGATTTAGTCATTACGTGTGATACTTCCATTGCACACCTAGCGGGTAGTCTAGGCACCCCTGTGTGGAATTTATTAAAATTTGTGCCTGATTGGAGATGGTCATTAAATAACTCCTATACTCATTGGTATCCGTCAATGAGACTTTATAGACAAAATGAATTAGGAAATTGGACTAATGTTTTTAGTGAAATAAAAGATGATCTGGAATTGAAACTAAAATCACGATTTTACGATGTGGCATAAAATATGCAGTTTAATAATATGTAAAAATTTTCATATAGGGTAAAACGATGAATTTAAATTTAGGTTGTGGCAATAAAATACTAGATGACTACACAAATGTAGACAAATATGATTACTATAATTGTGATGTTGTTCACGATTTAGAGTCTTTTCCCTATCCTTTTGAAGATGATTCAGTCGATAACATTTTACTTAGTCACGTTTTAGAACATATTGGACAAGATCCAGAAATATTTAACAATATTTTATCTGAACTTTATAGGATATGTAAATCAGAGGCCTTAATTACTATTGCTGTTCCTCATCCAAGACATGATGATTTTATTGCAGATCCAACTCATGTAAGGCCTATTACTGTATTGGGCTTATCCTTGTATGACAGAGAGCAAAACGAGATTTGGCAATCACAGGGTGCAGCAAATACTCCTCTTGGTTTAATTTTAGGAGTTGATTTTAAAATAGAGAACGTTGAATACCAAATCGAAGATGAAATTATGAAAAAGTATACTGCAAAATTAATTACTAAAGAGGAATTAGATAATTTAATGAAGCATCACAATAACATAATTAAACAAACTACGATTAAGTGGAGAGTAAAGAAAAGCTCGATCAATTAGTTTTACTTAGGTTAAATTAAATGAATTATCATTTCACACGTGATAGCGCCATACAAGAATTAAAGAAAAGTCTGAAAGAAGAAAATTTTCTTCATGCATTAAAACTATGTAATGGTATTCTCAAATTTGAGCCTTCAAATAAGTTTGCCAAAAAAAATAAAAAAAGAATTGAAAAAAATTTAAATACACATAACCAAATCCAAAATAATCCACTAAAATCATTAGAAATAAAATTTAACGAAGGTCACTTTAATGACGTAATAAAAGGTTGTGAAAAACTTATTAATGAAGGTCGAAACTCGTCAGAACTTTATAACTTGTATGGTTCTGCATTAAAAGAAATTAGAAATTTTGAAAAGGCTTTAAATGCATTTGACAAATCCATCGGGCAAAACTCAAATAATTTTGCTCCCTTTCTAAATAAGGGTATTATTTTTTATGATTTAAAAGATTACCAAAAAGCTGAAAAAAATCTCCAGCATAGTATTAATATTAATTCTGAAATTTTTATATCAAATTTTGCACTAGCTTTAGTGATCCATGATAGTGTTAAGCATAACAACAAAGATCTACGTTATGATCTACTTAAACGTTCAGTTTTGTTTTACGAAAAAGCTCTAAAATTAAATGAATCTTTTTTAGAATTATACTCAAATTATGGAAATGCTTTAATGTCACTTGGATGGCAACAAAAAGCAAAATTAATTTACTTAAAGGGTCTAAATATTGATCCAAAAAATGCTAATTTACTGTTTAATTTAGGTAATCTTTACGAAAAAGAATGTAAATATGACGAGGCAATTGATTGTTTTACTCAGGCAATAAAAAATAATGGTAAAATTTATCAAGCTCATAATAATTTAGCCACACTTTTAGTAAAACATCAAAAAAATTATGATTTAGCACTTTACCATTATAATGAAGCTATATCGATTAACAAAGATCCTGATTATTTGAGTAATAAAGCTTCATTACTTGAAGAAATGGGTCAAATAGATAAAGCTTATACGACTATAAATGCTGCACTGAAAATAGAACCTAACAATTCAAAAGCTTATTATAATAAAGGGAAGGTACTTGATAGAATGGGCTTAATTGATGAGGCTATTATAGCGTATGATAAAAGTATACATTTAAATCCAAACTTTGTTGATGCAAAATGGAATAAGAGTATAAGCCATCTTCTTTTAAAAGACTTTTCTACAGGTTGGAAAAACTATGAAATTAGAAGAAGACGTTCATCTTGGATAAAACAAATTTTTAATGGTAAAGAACTAACAAATACTAATCAATTGAGTGGTAAAAGTATATTACTTTATAGTGAGCAAGGATTAGGCGACACTATTCAATTTATAAGATTTGCTCAAAACCTCCTTGGTATTGCAAGTAAAGTATTTGTTCTGGTACAAAAGCCATTGAAAAATATATTACATAATATGCAGAATGTTGAGATTATCTCAAAAATTGATGGTTCAATAAAAACTGATTATAATTTGCCACTTATGAGTTTACCTAAATTATTAAATATCTCTCTAGATAATATATTACCACCCATTGATCTAAAGCTGTGTGAGGCGTCTATAAAAAATTGGAAAAATAAAATTAATGAAAAAAAAATTAATATTGGTGTTGCATGGCTTGGAAGTAAAACTCACGAAGATGATAAGCAGATATTAAAATATAGAAGGTCATTTTCACCTCACTACTTTGAACATTTTAATAATATTCCAGATATACATTTCTATAGTCTTCAAAAAGAAAGTGATATTATTGAAGATCATATAAAAAATATTCCTGATAATATACAGCGTTTTGAAGGTTTTGATAATAAGGACTATGCTTTTAAGGACACAATATCATTAATTAAGAATCTAGATTTAGTTATTTCTTGTGATACTTCAGTAGCACATATTGCAGGATCATTGAAATGCCCGGTATGGGTCCCATTAAAATATATTCCTGACTGGAGATGGATGTTGAATACAAGTAAAACTCCTTATTACCCAACTATGAAACTGTATAGACAAAATGAATGGGGTAATTGGGATTTTGTTTTTGAAAATATGAAAAAAGATTTGCAAAATTTTAAAAAGTTAAAAAAAGGTTAATAAAATGAATATAAAAGCAATGCCATCAATTCCAATATCAGTTGGAGAACTAGTAGATAAGATTTCTATATTGAAAATTAAAAGTAAGAATATCATTGATGAAAATAAATTAATTAACATAAAAAATGAATTTATGGAGCTTCAAAAAAAGCTAAATGAATTAAATATTTTAAAATCAATTCAGAATGAAATTGAAGAATTAGATAAGGTTAATAGTCAGTTGTGGACTATTGAAGACGATATAAGGGAAAAAGAGAAAAGAAATGAATTTGATGAATCCTTTATTAACCTTGCTCGATCTGTTTATAAAGTAAATGACAAAAGAGCATTTTTTAAGAAACAAATAAATGTTAAAACTGGTTCTTTATTAATCGAAGAAAAATCATACTCACAGTATTAATTAACTAAACATTTTTTCAGTTTGTCGTAACAACAATTAGATAGCACCCATCCGGGTAAATGTTAACTAATTGGAGACAATAAAATGACATCAATAAATACTAATGTGGGTGCACTTGTAGCCCAAAAAAATATGACAGAAAATACCAGAGAATTAGATCAGGCAATGGCCCGAATTTCTTCTGGTCAGAGAATTAATTCTGCTGCTGACGACGCTGCTGGTTCAGCGATAGCAAGCAAAATGGATTCTCAAATTAGAAGTTTAGAAGTTGCAGTAAGAAATTCAAATGATGCAATTTCAATGACACAAACTGCTGAAGGGGCTCTTGGCGAAACAGAAAGTATTCTTCAACGAATTAGAGAATTATCTGTGCAGGCAGGTAATAGCACTCTTAGTGATGCAGATCGTGTAATGATACAATCTGAAGTTGATTCTTTATTAAAAGAAATTAATAGTATTGCTGAAAAAACTAATTTTAACGGTGTATCATTATTAGATGGATCTAATTCATCACTTACATTTCAAATTGGTATTAATTCAACTGATTCATTAAATGTAGCTTTAGAAAATTCTGATACTAAAGCTTTAGGTCTTTCCTTTTCTGAAGGTGTTAATTTATTTACTAGTGAAAGAGTTTCAAAAACTGATTATTCATCAGCAAGTATTGCGGCCGCTGACGTGAAAATAAATGGGTTTAATGCATTTTCTACAGCATTTGCTACAAGTTTAGCTTCTGACTCTGACGCTGCTAAAACATTAGCGACTGCAATTAATCTAAATACAGGTGTACATGGTGCAGAAGCTGATGCTTTTAATACTCTTACATCAGATGCAAAAGGAACTTTTAATCAGACTGCAACTTTCGCTATTAACTCAAATACAGTTGCAATAGCTTCTTCTTACTCTGGTTTAGTTGATAACATTAATGAGTCAGTAAGTGGTGTAAAAGCTGTTCTAAATTCAGACAATACTATAACTTTGTCTAACACTGATGGTTCTGAAATTGTTATTGCTGAGATAAGTAGTAACACTGGCGCTGTAGATAGTGGTTTTACTGTTGGAACTTACACAGGTATGATATCTTTATCAAACTTAGACGGTTCAACAGTCGTTATTGAAGCTGGTAGTGAGGAAAATGGTTTCACAAACGGTACAGGAACAATTGCTGATGTAGCTTCATTAGGTTTTAACTCTGTAAACGCCCAGGGTACTATTACAACAAATACAGTAAATGGTGTTGCTTTAACTGATCATGAATTAAGTGTTAATGATGTGTTAATAGCTAAGTCAACTAGTGGTTCAGCTAGTCATATTGCAGAAGCTATAAATGCAAAGACTGGAGAACATGGTGTAACAGCAAAGGCTTCCAACAAGGTTAGTTTAGATCTTGATCTAAGCGTAATACCTACAACTTCTGCTGGATTTGCAATCAATGGTAATGCTGTTGACTTAACATCACAAAACACTTTATCAGGTATAGTTTCAGCTATTAATACCAAAAATATTGGTGATATCAGAGCTTCTGCAAATGCTGATGGTCAGTTAGTGCTTGAAAGTGCTTCCGGTCAGGATGTTAAAGTTGAAGTAATGACAGCTAGTAGTTTTGTAAGACGTTATACTGATATGAACGGAACAGAAGGTACCGAAGGTATTCTTACAGATAGACTTATTGATCCTGATGGTTTAGTTACTAACACTGATATTGGTGCTGCTGGTGATTACACATTAAATGGTGCTCTTAAAGATAGTACTGATTTAAATAGTGTAATTAGTATTACTACTGGTGATACCACAAGCGCAGCTGCTATAACTTTTACTATTACAGGTACAGACTTAGACGGTGATGTTCAAACTGAGGCTATAGTAGGTCCTGCTGTTGCTACTAGTGGTCTAGTTGTACATGGTTCTAAAGTGTTTAAAACTGTTACAAATATTCACTCAAGCGGAAATGCTGGTACATTAACAATAGGTACTGCTGGTTCAGGTACTGACATTGATAGCTTGATTGAGACAAGCACTGACATTAATGCTGCTGGTACGTATACACTGACTGGTGCTCTTGCAGATTCACAAGCTTTGGATGCTTTTGTAACAGTCACTGGTACAGCTGCTGAAAATGGAAGTACATTTGTTGTTGTAGGTACTGATAGATTCGGTAACTATCAGCGTGAAGAATTTATAGGTTCTTCAACTGCTGGTGGAACAGCTGTAAGTACAAAGCGTTTTGGTACTGTAACTGAAATATCTACAGAACAGGATGCTGGTGCAATTAGAGCTGGTACAACAAGACAGTTAGCTGACTCAATTATAGTTGCTTCTACAACTAAGTCAGGTGGTGGTGTTTATACCTTAGCAAATAATGCTACAACACATACTGATATGGGTGCTTTTGTTCAAGTTGCTTCTACTGCTGATAACTCAGGTGAGAGTGTAACAATCACTGGAACAAGTATGTTAGGTACTGCATTAAGTGAGACACTTACACTTACAAATGCAAGTACAGCAACTACTAAGAATATATTTGCATCTGTTACTGAGATTTCAACATCTGCCTCTACCACTTCAGCAACTGTATTTACAGCTGTAACAGCGTATGATTCATTTACTTCACGTGGTAATATGGAGTTGTCTAATAGTAGTGGTGCTCCTATTAAGATAGGAACTGTTGCTGAAGATCACATTGTAGGTCTTGCTGATGGGCCATCTACAACCAATCTTGCAGATGATGTTCTTCAGAAAGTGGGTGTTCAAATGCAGAGTGGAGAGCAACAGGTAACTGGAGACGATCTTTCAGTAACTACCTTAGCTTCTGCAAATGCGTCACTTGCTTTAATTGATGCCGCGATTGAAAAAGTTTCATCTTTTAGATCATCATTTGGTGCTGTAGAAAATAGATTAGATGCTTCAATAAATAATCTTACTACACTAAAGATTAATACATCTGCCGCAAAGTCTAGAATTTTAGATGCAGATTTTGCTAAAGAGACATCTAACTTAACGAAGGCTCAAATCTTGTCACAAGCTGCAACTTCGATGTTAGCTCAGGCGAATGCCTCTAAACAAAATCTTTTAGCTCTTCTTCAAGGATAATTTGGAGATATAAAGGAGAAGGCCACCTATAAGGTGGTCTTTTTTTTTTGAGAAAATTTATGAAATTAATTTTGAAGTAACTGAAGAACGTTTTGTTGAGCTTTTCCTGCTTGCGCTATCATTGCCATGGCAGATTGTTGCAAAATCTGAGCCTTTGTTAACCTTGCAGATTCTTTTGCGAAATCTGCATCCTGAATTCTTCCTCTTGAGGCATTAGTATTTAAGGCAACATTAGACAAGTTATCTATGGCCTTCTCCATTCTACTCATCAAGGCTCCTAATTTAGCCCTTTCTTTGTGAATTCTGTCTAAAGCACGGTCAATTACCCTAAGTGCATTAACAGATGAACTTCTTGTCTTAACATTAACAGATTCTAATTTGTCAAGAGTTGCTGCACCAGGAGAAGCTTCAAATAAAGATTTTCCATCTTCACCAACAACAGTGAAGCTATTACTTGATGATAATTCTAACTGACCTGAGACTATTACAGAGTCTGCCCCTTTAACACCAACTGAGACATTGCCAGTTGTAGAAGCAGATGGAGTTACTGAATGTATTTCTTTAAAAATTCTTCTTCCAGTGACTGTTGCAGATGCTGCAGGGCCAACTATTGTTTCCGTTAGAGCGGTGCCATCCATATCGGTTCCAACTATCGTAAAGGTTTTAGTTGATTCGTCACTTCCCGCACTTGTAATTGTAACTAGGGCTGACTGAAGAACTACGGTATTTTTTGTACCAATCTCAACTGAACCTGAATCTGCGCTTGTTGCGATTGCTGTCACGGTTTTAAAAATTTTAGTACCTGTTGCAACTTCTCCATTTCCATTTTTCCCCGTAATAGTCTCTGTTTGTGCATTTCCTAACACGTCCGTACCTGTTACAGTAAATGTGTGTGTTGAGTTATTTGTTGTGTCACCATTTTTAATTGTTATGAAAGAGTTTAATGAAGAATTAGATGCTAAAGCACCGTTAAGAGTATACGCACCTGCAGCATTAATATCTGTGGCTGCTACCAAACCATCAACATCTATTGCTACACTTGCAATACCAGAAGAATTTAATGTCATAGCTGTACTTCCAGTCCCAGATGCTGCGGCTACAACTGAGTCTGTGTCAGTTGCAGTAACATTGGTATCTCCAAGGCTAACAGCATTACCTGCTGATAATTCTTCATTATCTAGACTTGTTACCAATAAAGTCCTTCTAGCACCTGTTGCTGATGTGTCTCCATCAAAATTCACACTTCCAATTTTAATATCATAACCTTCATTTTGAACTAGAATTATAGAAGACTTGTCAGTAGAAAGAGTAGCAGTTACGCCAGTTGATGTTGTATAATTATTTATAGAATCTCTAAGATTTGATAAAACAGAACTTCCTTTGGCGTTATTCAAAGTAATATTTGCAGCTATTGTAGTTGCCGTAGCGTTTTTCCCTTGAAGACTAAAAGATAAACTTTGTTGACCATTGAATGTAGAATTAAGTGTCTTAGCTTCAATTTTCAGCTGAGAAGATGCAATAGCAGATACACCTGTAGAGTTAAAAACAGCATTAACAGATGTAGCAACATCTCTAATTGTAGAACCTGCGGCTGTTGTAACACCTGAGCTTCCTAAAATACCGTGTATTGTAAAGGTTTCTGCTTGCACTAAGTTAGATGTGCTCGAACTTACGTCATCAACAGCATATGCATTTAGAGCTAAATTGTCATTTTTATTATCAGTATCAGTTTTATCTGAAACAGCTTTGAATGCACCCAGCGCATCAAGTCTCATTGAAGAAATAGATAACTGAGCAAATTCTCTTTCATGAGTTCCAATTTGAAAACGTCTATCAGCAAATGA
>MDTG01422498.1_pt1 | contig 15168 bp, 8 predicted proteins | sample 811421 | NCBI WGS metagenome assembly MDTG01 (sample SAMN05326645, study PRJNA326480) | marine metagenome | isolation source: seawater | place: Pacific Ocean: South East | collected 2011
AAATTATAGTTAATATTGAAGTCATCGTAGTTATTATAATTTTGAATTATTGAAAAATATGAATAAATTTCTCCTAATATAAATTCATCATTATTAAATCTAATTTTATGTTCATCATTTTGATCAAATATTAAATCTATTTTTAAATCAGACATATCTATAGATATATCCCTATAAAAATTTTTAATATTTTTAAACTTATTTGTTGCAGTTTTATAAAAGTGAGAGCTATAAATCCAAGATAATGTTCTGACAAATAGCAAATATCCATTTTTATCTATAAAAGTATTATCACATCCTGAATAACAACAAATTGGTATAATTTTTTTTTGTTTTTTTGAAGTTTTACTTGCAACTACATATTTATTTATTGATTTTATAGTTTTTTGAAGTTTTTTATAAAAGTTAGAAATAATAAAAGACATTTTATTTATGTCATTTGTTACATCTATTATACCTTTTTTTCTTCTTTTAATATTCCACCAAAATTTATGTTTAGTGAAAAATTGATATAATTCTGACTCATAGTTTGCATTCACATAAAATCTATTTCTTTCATCACTTTTAATTAATTTTTCAGCTTCAAATAACTTAATCATCATATTCATATCTTGTCTTAATTCATAATCTAAACTATGAATATACGCATCAAGTACAGCTTCAATTAACATTGGGGTCTTATTTAATTCCGTAAGTTTTCCAAATCGACCAATTAAAATACTTAGTAATAAAGTATTATATGTTACTTCTTTTTTATTTGATTGAATTTTTCCTTCAATAAAATCATTTAATTTTATATTATTTGGCTTTTGGGTATCAGATGATAATATTTTATTAACTTTTAATTTTGGGTCATTATATTTTTTAACTAAATCATTAAGAGTTTGCAATAAATAATTATAATTATTTATTTTCTTATATTTTCTGAGTACTTTTTTAGGATCTATATTTGAAAAATATTTATTTAAAAAAGAAAAATTTAAATCACCACTTTCTAAATATCTAATAATTCCTGTTATCATTTTTTCAGATAATATAACTCTAGAATCATCCTGTAAAATATTTTTAATAAAATTATGAAAATCTATATTATTTATATCATAGTATACTGTTAATTTTTTTATTAAATTAAATTCATTATTTTTGGCTCTATAAATATTTATAGATTTTAAATCAAATTCTACAATTAATAAATTGTCAAAAAAAATCAAATCTTTATGTATCAAAAATATATCACTTGGCTTTAATAATGTATAAAAACCGTAATCAGGATTTATTAATTTATATATTTTATAATCCGAATTATTGAAAAAATTATTATATGTTAGTAATTCCTTTGAAAAAATTCCAATTTTAATATACCAAAATGGTAAAATTTTAGTATTTGAAAAAAGATGATTATCCATAAATATATTAAGATATAATTTTTAATATTGAAATTAATATTTCTTATATTTAAACAATTAATTATTTATATATTTAAATATGTTTCTAATAGATAAATATTGTATAAATAATCCATGGGATGTTATATATAATAAAAATATATATTTAAAATTATTAAAATTAAATAATTTAAATTCTTGGTTAGACTATGAAGTAAATTTAAAAAATAAATTTAATAATCTACCTAACATTTTGGTTTACGGTAATGAAGGTTCAGGAAAAAATAGTTTAATAAAATTATTTTTAAAAAGGTTATATGGGCAAAATATACAGAAGTTAAATGTAAAATATACAATAAATGGATATGGAAGTAATAATATTGAAGTAGAAATAAGTCAAAGTTTATATCATATAGAGATAATACCAACAAATACAGGTTTAGATAAATATTTAGTGCAAGAAGTTATAAAAAAATATGCTCAAAAAAATATGTTATCATTTAATTCAAAAATACCATTTAAGATTATATGGATTAAAAATATAGATAATTTATCATATTATGGACAAACTGCATTGAGATGTATTATGGAGAAATATTGTAAAATATGTAAGTTTATATTATCAGGAAAACAAATAACAAAGGTAATAGATCCTTTAATTAGTAGATGTTTGATTTTAAGAATGGCGTTACCTAATAATACTGATATAATGAAAATGTTAATGAATATATCAGTGAATGAAAATAAGTTTTTAAGTATTGATGAATATAGTGATATTGTATTAAATTGCAACAATAATATAAAAGTAGCTATAACTAATCTTGAATTGAAATATCATGGTATAGATAATAATGAGTCATGGAAAGATAAAATAAAAATAATAATAAAGTTGATGCAAAAGATATTAGTAAAAGATATTAAACAAAGTACAATTAATGAAATAAGAGATATTTTATACAAAATATTTATTACAAATATTAATGGAACTCAAATAATAAAGGAGCTTTTATATCAAATTTTAACAAATCTAAAAGACTATAGTTTATCACATGAAATAATAGATATTTGTATTCATTACGAAAATTCTCTTGCAAATGGGAAAAGAAGTATTATACATTTGGAAGCATTTATTTTTAATATTATTGATTTGTTATATAAAAAATATAATATTTAATATATATATGAGAATAAAATATGTTATGTTCGTTTTTTTAATAATTTTAATATTTCTAGCTTTTAAGAATAAAGAAGAATATGATAAAACAGAACATTTTAGAGATATGATAGTTAAAATATATTCACAAAATGTTACATTTGATTGGGTTGAGCCAAATAAAAATGAGTCTTCATATGAATCAATTGGTACAGGATTTTTTATAAGTGAAAATATAATATTAACTGCTAGTCATGTTGTTGAAGAAAGTATTCGTGTAGATGTATCTATACCTTTGATGGGAAAGAAAAAATATAAAACAACTGTTTTGAGTATTAATCCATATTTTGACTTTGCATTATTAAAAATAAGTAAATACAAGTCTGAAAAATACTTAGAGTTAGGAAATTCAAAGCAAATCAAATCTGGTGATAAGGTGCTAGCATTAGGATATCCATTAGCTCAAGATAAATTAAAATTAACAGCAGGTATTATTAGTGGTATACATCAGGGTGAAATTCAAACAGATGCACCTATTAATCCTGGTAATTCAGGTGGACCTTTATTAAATTCAAATAATAAAGTTATAGGTATAAATGTAAGTGGGTATAGAGGAGCAGATAATATAGGTTATGCCGTACCAATTAATAGATATAAGTTATATCAAAAAGATATGTTAAATCCTCTTAAAAAAGTTGTTTCAAAACCTGTATTAGGAGGTACATACATTAACACTAATAAGGAATTGTTAGATTACTATAATATAAAAGATGAAGGAATTTTAGTTACAAATTCATTTAAGGATGGTAGTTTATATGATGCAGGTATAAGACGTGGCGATGTCATATCTAAATTTGATATTTATAATATCGATAGGTATGGAGAAATAGATGTAAATTGGTATAATGAAAAATTGACATTAAGTGAGATATTTGATGAATATAAAGCAGGTGATAGTGTTAAAATTATTTATTTTAGAAATAATGAAAAAAAAGAAACATTAATGAAATTAAAGCCAATATCATTTTACAAGATAAGATATGTTTATCCAACATATGAAGATGTTGGATATGTAATTATTGGTGGATTAATATTTATGGATTTAAAAACAAAACATTTAGATTTATTAAGTCATAATGATTTATTGAAATATCATGAATATGAAAACCAAACAAAAGAAAAAATTGTTTTGACAAACATTATGAATGGGTCTTATATTAATAATTTAGATATTTTAGAAGAAGGAATGACATTAGATTCAATAAATGATACAGAAGTAAATGTTGTAAGTGAGTTATTGAAGCAATTTAAAATAATAAAAATAAAAGATAAATATGCTAAATTTAAGTTTACTAATGGTACATTACTTATAATAGAAATATCTAAAATTATTGAAGAAGATGACTTTTTAAAAGAAAATCATAAATATGTAATAAAATATTAATAAAATGTTCTGATATATATAAAAGTATTAGTTATTGTACCTATTGGTGACATCAAAATTAAAAATATTGAAAAAACAATTATTTAATATAAAATAATATAAAGTAAAATATGAAGTATTTTGATTATGCAATAAAATTAACATCAAATGTAAATGCTAAAAATAAAATATTATATTTAAATATATTAAAGGAATATTTTGGATTACACTCAAGTCGCTTAATGTGGAGATGTGATCCTGATATTTATAGTCCTGTAAATTTAATAGAATTTAAAGTTGATAATTTTATTTTAAATTTTAAAACAAATAAATATATTCCAATTAAAGATTTAAGTTCATACGAAAAAAATATATATTTACATGATTTAGAAAAAAATGCTAAATTTGATTCAAGTTTAATAATTGGTCTTGATATTAATGATAATAAGACATATCAAATTGAAAAAAATCCATTTTACTAGAATTTAATAAATGATATATTAATTATTTATTAAACTATTAATTGAAGTCATTAAAAAAAAATTCTGATACATCTTCATCTTTTGTATATCTTATTAAATTTGAAATAAAATCTTTTTGGTATAATCTATTTTTTATACAATCATTTAAAAAACTTGCTTTTGCAAGCTTTCTCTCATCAATTCTCACAAAATTAATTGCTTTTTCTTTTGCTGAATTTAATAAATTTTTACGTTTTTCATCATTTAGCTTGTATTCCATTACTACTAAAAATATATTTTTTTAAATAATATTCATTTAATAATCAAAAATAAACTTTAAATTATTTTTCACAAAAACTTTCTTCACAACTTCTTCAAAACGAGATACTAACTGTATTTCAAAGTTTTTTAAATATATTTTTCTTTCTTCTTCAGACAAGTTATTCAATATTCTATTATAATCATCCTCATTATCCTTTGGAACTAGTACTTTAGTAACTCCTGCTCTTTTAGCACCATCTAATTTTGAATCTAAGCCACCAATTGCATGTACTTTGCCATTTAAATCTATTTCGCCAGTCATAGCGATTGTATTTCTAATTTTTACCCCACATAATCTTGATAAGATAGCAGATGTAATTGCTATACCAGCTGAAGGACCATCTTTTGGCATTGCTGCATCTGGACAATGTATATGTAAGCCAAAAGATCCTACTTCATCCCATTCTTCTTTTATTTTTTTCTTAACATCATATGGCAAAACATTCCATGCAATTGTTTTTGCACATTTCATTGATTCTTTCATTACATCACCTTGATTACCTGTTAGTTCAAGACTTAACTTACTTTCAGATGGAGTTCTCATAACTTCAATAATTGTTATACCTCCTGTACCAGCTGAAGTTGCATAAAGTCCATTAACTAATCCTACTTGTGGTTTTTTTGCTATTTTTGTAAACTGTACTTTTCCTTTTTCTGAAAATAAATTTTTAACATATTCTTCTGTAACTTTATATGGTAATTCTATATCATTCTCCTCTATAATTCTGTTTAAATTAATATCTCTTATAATCTCAAAAACTTTTTCTTTTAATTTTCTAACACCTGCTTCATATGTATATGTATCCACAATAAAATTAATTACATCATCGTCAAAAATTAAATCGCCATATTCATAACCAACTGTATTTAATATTTCTGGCAATATAAAATTCTTAGTTATATGTAATTTTTCTTTTTTAGTAATTGATTTAACTTTTACTTCTGTAATTCTATCTCTTAAAATTGGATCTAATAAATTTGAGTCATTATATGAAAAAACTATTAAACATTTTGATAAATCAAATTTAATTCCTGAAAAATACTTGTCTGTAAATTCTTCATTTTGTGAAGGGTCTGTTAAATGAGTTAATATACCTACTAACTCACGACCATTTTCTGTTTTGCTTATTTTATCTAGCTCATCTATATATATTATCGGGTTCATACATTTTGTCTCCATTAATATTTCAATTAATCTTCCCCATGTTGAACCAAGATATGTATAATGATGACCGTCCAAATAAGATCCATGACTTGCACCCCCCATTGCTATAAATGCAAAAGGTCTGCTATCTCCGTTATCATCCTGTAAACATTTTGCTAAACCTTTTTTACATAATGTAGTTTTTCCTACACCTGGAGGACCTTGAAAGCCAAAAACATTTCCTTCCATTTTACCATTAATCCATTGCGCAATTAATCTTTCAATATGCTTCTTTGCGTCTTTTTGACCATGAATACATTCATTTAATACATTTTTTACTTTTAACATATATTCCTTTTTTGAATATTTATACTTAATCCATTCATTTAATAAATTCAATAAATGACTTTCAATTGTTTTCCATTTTTTAAATTCATTTAATGTAATGTCGTTATTAATATCTGTATCTGCTTCCTGTTCATATTCTGAATTTTGTAATGTAGCTCCTTTTAATAATTTAGGCGATTCGTTATTATCTAATAGTTTATCTCTTAAATTTTCTAATTCTAATTTTATATTGATTGATATTTCATTTTCTATCTTATTTAATATATCTTGATCATCACACTTTTCTATTTCTGAATTTATATTTTTTATTTTATTTAATTTTTCTAATGACTCTTTCGTCTCTACATTAAAAACTAAGTCTTTATAGTTAATATCTGAACTAATTAATTTATTAATATTTTCTAATTTCTTTTCAGTTATAAAAATTAAATCATTTATTTTATTTTCTGTAGAATATTCTGAATTACCTATCAAATCAAATAAATTTAATAAATTTTCTTTTATAAATTTTAATGTATCGTTATTTTCATTTATTTCCTTTGCTTGTGACTTTAAATCAAAAAATAAACTTTTTATATTTTCTGAAAATTCACTCAAAAATGATAATATTTTTTCTTTTTTATAAGTTCCAAAAGGAATTTTCAGTAAACCATCTAAATATGTTTGTGCCTTACTAGAATCTTTATTTGACTTTATTTCCTTTAACTTATCTAATGCCTTTGATTTTATATTATCAGATGCCCTTAATTGTATTATTCTGTCCTCATATGATATATTTTCATCAGATAGATTTAATAATTTTTCTCTATATTCTTCCACATTCTTAAATGCTACCTTAAATTTTTTTTGTATAGACCAATGTAGACTTTTAAATATTTCGTCTGCCATAAATTGTGGTTTAATTGTGTCTGTACTAGTAGTTATCATATCATATAATAAATATGCCATATGACTTGATTCTTTATCTTCACTAATTAAAAATAATGTTAATATTTTTCTCTGATCAGATATGCTACTCATTAAAAATTCTTTTACTAAAGATGATAATAATTGAACTTTCAATTTTTTGTAATAATCATAATCTTTATTTAGCTTTCTAGATATTTTATCTACTGAATCAACTATTATATCTTTTAAATTTATTTGATTAATATATGAAGATATATAACTTTCCTTTAAATTAAAATTCAAACATTTGCTAGTAATATGATTTATTTTTACTTTTAAAATTGCATTTTTTTTATATATATTTAGCGGATCTTGTTTAAAATAGCCATAGATATTTAATTTATTTTTTTCACATGGTATATCAATTGTTGCTCCATTTATTTTTTCAATCAATGATTGTTTTACAAAGTCATTACTTTTAATTGTAATTTTTTTATCTGATATATCATTTGATTTTATAACTTTTGTACCCGTTGGTACAAATACTTCATTCAGAAAATTAATATAATTTTCTGAACTGTCATAAATAATTTTATAGTCAGTTACTAGTATTTCTATTATAGCTTTAAAATTTAAACCACCACATTTTGAAATTATATTAATAATATCTTTTTTGATATTATATATTTCCACTCTTAAGTTTATAATATTATGTTTTGCTAAATCTTTCAACTTTATAGGATATGGTAATTCAAATATTTTATCTAATAACTTATCAGCCTCATTTAAAATATCATTATAACCTTCTTGTCTTATTAAATTTATTTCATAATTTTTCTGAATATTATCTAACATATTTAAAATTCTATTCCTTACCTTGTTATAATTATTATTATATAAATTAACATTAAACAAATTATAACGCAATTTATTTTGAATTATAATTGTTGCTTTTAAAACTTCAGACTCTGACATTAAAAATAATAATAATTATTTTTTTATATATATATATATAATATAACATACATATGAAAAACTATTTATGGACAGCAGATGGTAAATTTATTAAAAAAAATATAATTGAGCATCTTGACGATGGTTTTTATATAAATAAAGATGATGGATTATGTATAGATGATCATTGCATAACTAAAAATGATATAACTTTTTTAAAACAACAGCAAGGGAATTTTAGAATTGAAAATGATGTAGAAAATAAAAATATTTTATCTTTAGATGAAGCAAAAATATTTATAAATTATATTTTAAAGACAATTTATAATGGACAAAATAATTCGCAGAAGAAAAATAGAGTTAAAAAGTATTTACCTGAAGGTTGGTATGATAATAGGACTGGTATATTTAAAATAATATCAGATCTCTATATTGACACTCTTAATTTTGATTTTTTTGCAGCATTCATATCAAGTGATAGATTTCAAGTAGCTACAATTACATTACCTAACGAATATTTAACTGAAGTCAAAAATACTGGTAGAATTATATTAATGAACGACCAAAGATTAATATTTACATTAACTACACAAAGAATACAAGATATTGTTCCCCAAATTTATTATGTAATTGATCAAAGTTATAGTGTTATGTTAATGAAAATTAAATATAATGACATATTTCATTGGAAAATTGTTATATATACCAATGAAGATATTATTAGTGTTCAAAGTTTATTTGATTCAAATTTCCAAGCAAATTATAAAAATACTATAGCATATATAAAATCTGTATCTGAAAATATGACAATTACAGATATTGAATTTAAAAATTTTATAGAAGAAATGAAGAAATTAAGTATTATAAATGGATTATATAAATTCAATATTCTAAAAGATAAAATATTTATTAAAAATTATAATAATATTTTAAATTTAGATTTTATAAAAGATTCATACTTTGAAGGTCTTATTATGAATTACAGTCATTTAAAAGAGCAAATATTAAACTATACTCAAACTTCAGAAATTAAAATAAGAATTAATGTAACAAATATGAGTAATGTATATTATAAATTGTTATATAATGATAATATTGACTCTTCATCTGTTGATAACCATATATCTAGATCTTATTTAGAGTCTGTTGTCCAAGATTATATATTAGAATCTAAATTAACTAGCAAACAATCTGTTATTGAAAAAATACATGAACTATTTAAAGTTATTGGAAGATTGTACGGTACAGAAAATTTTTATAACAAATTTAATAAAATTTTAAATCATTTCTATTCTTTATATTCATCTACAAATAGAGTAAATGTAAAATTTCCACCTGAATTATTAGCAAAATTAAAAACTTTAATTACTTATATATTATCATCTGAATATAAATTTGACTTTGCAGAAAATAAATTAATTAAAGACTTCGATTTTACATTATTAACTTATATAAAGAATGTATTTAATTCAATTAAGACATTTAGAGAATATTATAATATAAATAATACAGATTTTTATGATGGTTCTGATGGTAAAATAAAAGCATTTACTATTACATTACCTCCTACTAGCTCTTATAATTTAAATGCCATTTATTTAATACAAAATTCTACAGTTAGTTCATATAGTGACGATATTATCTATTTTAAAAATGATTATAACAACTTAACAAATAATGAGTTTAAAATTAGATTTGAAAATGAATTAATATCTAATAGTGAAGTAAAATCTATTTGTATTAATTATTCTGATAAAGATCGAGGAATTATATCTGATATTAGAGGGAAAAAAAATTACTATTCTTCATTTTCAAAAAATGAAACACAACAAGAACTAAAAGTTAAAGGATTATACTTAGATAATTTCTTAATAAATAACTCTAATTTGTCTTTTAGGACTTATTATTTAAATTCAAATACACCTACATATTTAAATACTCCATTGGAATTACAAACATTATCAAATGATGAATATTTAAATTATGGAGAAATTGAAGTTCCTGCACTTATTTGGGCATTTAAAACTATCTCTGAATCTCATTTTAAATTTGATGTACAAATTTCAAATTATAAATTTATAAATACAGATACAAATATAACAATATTTAAATTTTGTTTAGTAAATTTAATTTTTTATTATTATGCTTTTAGCATTAGCAAATTTGAACTACCTTCATTAGATGACTTATTAAACCAATATACAGAATTTCAAAATAAATCTTCAAGTCATAACTCTACTCCATCACCTGTTCTTGATGAATTAAAATCTCCGAGTATAATCTCAGATGATGAAATTACAGAATTTATTAATTCAAATACATATTTATTTAGAATATTAGAAGAAGGTAAAGATATGTATGAATGGAAGCTGTTATTTTTAAGAGATAATATGATTCCATTTTAGTTAAACTTTTATACTATATATTTTTTTTATTTTATTTATGTATTTTTGTATTTCTTCTTTATTAAAAATCATTTCATTAATATTACTTTTTTTATCTGGATATTTGTCATGTAATCTTTTTATGTAACTATCATACTGAAAATGTTTAAGATTATTAAGTATTTCGTTATAAGAAGGAAATTTTTTTAATTTAAATAAAAAACTTAGGCAAAAATTTAAATATATAATTAATATATTTTCAAAATTTGGATGAATATTACATTTGTTATGAAGGCAAGTTAAAAATTTTATAATTACATTATTTTTATCTAAACAATATTTACTGATGTCACAAAATTTTAAATTATATTTTTTGCAATTTATTTTTAGCAAGTTATTTAATATAATTACTCTATTTAATCTATTTTCATATGCTAAGTCATCATTTGAAACATTAACATTGACATCTAAAGTATTGTAGTTTGATAAACTTTGTTTAAAATCAAGACTATCTATAATTGATGGTACTTGTATATTAATAATGATTGGTATTTTTATATTTGGTAGATTTTTAATTAAATTTACATAATCCTTAATATGTTTTTTCATTTTCTCGAATATATTACTTTCATTAAAGTTATATTTTTTATAATAATAATAAAAATTGACATCTACATTTCCAAATACAAAAAAACAAATGTCGTATTTTTTATTACTTAAAATATTTGTTATTTTTTTATAACTATCACTTTTATTAAGTAAAGATTTTATATTTACTCCTTTAAATTTATATATACTTATAACATGTCTATTATAATTAAGCCCTTGAAATATATTAACATTTGAATCACCAAATGCACCTATTCTCATATATTAATGAATATTTTATTTATGAATAAATATGACTTTAGTCAAAATATTGAATTTATAATATATAAACATTAGATTATATACTATAAAAATGTGTGGTATATGGGCTTATATAATAAAAAATAAATTGGATAATAATTATGACGAAATATTTTCTAACTTCTCTAACTTAATTGGAAGAGGACCTGATTCTGTTAGCTTTCAATATTTCAAAAATAAATATTATTTAGGATTTTCAAGGTTGTCAATTATTGATTTGACACCAAAAGGTAACCAACCATTTGTATACTATTATGATGATTTAAGATATACATGCATATGTAACGGGGAAATATATAACGCAGAAGATATAAAAAATTCAGTCCTAAGTGGATATAAATTTAATTCTTCATCTGATTGTGAAGTATTAATTCCTTTGTATTTAAAATATAAAGAATCTATGTTTGAATATTTAGATGGTGTATTTAGTTTTATAATTATAGTAGAAAATAATGACAATGACAATATAGAATATTTTATTGCCAGAGATAGAATTGGAGTCAGACCATTGTATATTGGACATGATAATAATGAAAATATATTATTTTCAAGTGAATTAAAAGGAATACATCAATTGTGTGACAGGGCAGAACAATTTAAACCAGGATATTTTATGAAAATTAATAAAAAACAAACACTATATAATCAATATTATGAAATTCCTATGAGTACAAATTATATTTATAACATTGAAAATGATAATTTATTAGCTTTAATAAGAAATACTTTCATAAATTGTGTTAAAAAAAGGTTAATTTCCGAGAGACCAGTTTGTGCCTTATTATCAGGTGGATTAGATAGTAGTTTAGTATGTTCTATTGCTAGTAAAATATTAAAGGAAAAGGGATTGCAATTATATACATTTAGTATAGGTATTCCAGGTAGTCCTGATAATAAATATGCAGAAATAGTTGCAAAACATATTGGATCAAAACATACAACTATTAATATAACTGAAGATCAAGCATTAGAATCTTTAAATGACGTTATTTGGTCTGTAGAAACATTTGATATAACTACAATACGAGCCTCTACTGGTCAATATTTAGTATCTAAATATATTGCTGAAAATACAGATTTTAAAGTTGTGTTATCAGGTGATGGCAGTGATGAAGTAACTAGTGGATATTTAGAAAATTTTAATGCAAAAAATGAAATGGATGTTCATAATAATGTGATTGATAGAATAAAAAATATACATTTTTTTGATGTTCAAAGAGCAGATAGAGCTACATCTATTCATGGTTTAGAATTACGTGTTCCATTTTTAGATGTATCTTTTATAAATATTTATCTTAATATAGATATTAAACTAAGACAGCCAATATTAAGACAACGTTGTGAAAAGTATTTGTTAAGAAAGGCATTTAAAGATAATTATCTTCCAGATGAAATATTGTGGAGGAAAAAAGAAGCTTTTTCTGATGGAATTAGTACTGCCGAAAACTCTTGGTATAAAATAATTCAAAACAAATGTGAAAATTTATATAATGACGGTAATTATAATAAGTTAAAAAAAAAGTATAAAAATCATGAACCAATATCAAAAGAATCGTTATACTTTAGGAAAAAATATGAGGACCTATACACATCAAATTTTGATAATATTATTCCTTATTTTTGGATGCCTAAGTGGAGTAATACAAATGATCCTTCAGCAAGAACGTTACAAATTTATAATAATTAAATTTAATATAAAAAACTTATAAAATTAAAATATTATTAATATATATAATGGATTTTAATTTAGATAATATAATTGATAATGCTTATGAAGTTTTTAATGAAAAAAAAGATTTGTATATTAAAAAACATGTAAATTTAAATGATATAAAAGATGATATCAGTATAATTAAACATGATAGAGAGTCAGAAATAGTAAATAATTTAGCAGAGTCTATTTTTAACGAAAACATAAAGGTTAAGAATATAAATGATAAAAAGTTAGTCTTAGAAAGAATTAATAAAAATGATAAGAAGACATTAATAAATATTGTTCCTTATAAAAATATAATAGAAGCTGATAATTTATCTTCTTATCCAAATAGAAATATGGTAAACAGGCAAATTTTATTTTCAAAAACAGATACAATAAGTATACCAATACAAAATGTTGATATTCAACCTAATAAAATAATAAATAAGACAGACAATCAAAAAATAAAGAAATTCCTTGAAAATAAAAAACTTGTATCTATTCAAATATCTGACAATTTTTCAAATAGTATTGAAAGTGATAGCTTCTTTAATAAAATGTCATCTGATGATTTAAAAGTCACATTTTTAAAAATTTTAATTAAATTGAATGACATTCAAACAAAATATCCAAAATTCAGACTAAATCCACAAGATATTAATTTTTTAAAGTTAAATAAAATAAATGTTGTTTCTACTTATGTGACAAATGATAATATGAATTTTGAAATACCATCACATAACTTTGACATAAAATTTCATGATTTATATGAATCTTCTTTGGAAGATAATAATATTTCAATTAAACAAGATATAAATAAAATTATTAATATTTTAAAGGATAATGTTAATCAGAAAAATAAAAAATTATTAGATTCAATTGAAGTATCTGACAATATTGTTGATACTATAAATAATAATGATTTTTTTGATATGTTTATTCAAGATAAAAAAGGCGGACATACTGAAGATATATCTGATGAAAGTGAAAGCGAAACTGAAAGTATAAATGAAACTGAAAAGAAAAGTGAAAAAGTAAGTAAAAAAAATATGAAAGATGAAAGTGAAAGCGAAACTATTAGTTTAAGTATTTCAAGTAAAGACTCTGAAACGCAAATAGAAAATAAAGCTAAAGTAACAAAAAATGGTATAGTTGGAAAAAGATATTTGCAAGGAAAAGAAAATAAAAAAGATAAAAAGTCAAACTTAAATACAAGAACATTACATACAGGATTGACAGATATGTCTGAATCAGATAGTAGTGAATTACTTTCATTATCTGAATCTTCAGATAATAGAAAATCATTGAGTAGTGTGTTTACAAAAGAATATAAAAAAGAGTCAAAAGGTAAAAAATCAAAAAATATACAAAATTTACAAAAACCAAATAAAAACAAAGTTGCGTCATTTTTAGGCGCGTCTAATAGGGAACAAATGGGAGGTCCTATGGGAGGTCCTATGGGAGGTCCTATGGGAGGTCCTATGGGACAAAACTTAATTAATTATGAGGATCTATATAAACAAGGCAAATTAAATAACTATACTAACTCCTATTCTCCTGACGAAAATGACAGAGGATTAAGTGAAACTTTAAATAACTATAATAATGATAGTAAAAATTCAAATCTAGGAATAAGTGGTTTGGATAATCTTCCTCCTAATGTAAGAAATGAATTAATCAAATCAAATTCATTAGCATCTATACAAGATCCAAATCAAATGATGCCTATGCAAAATCAAATGATGCCTATGCAAAATCAAATGATGCCTATGCAAAATCAAATGATGCCTATGCAAAATCAGATGATGCCTATGCAAAATACATTTCAAGCAAATAATACAAGTGATTTATTAAATGGTATGAATAATATGAATATGATTGGAGGTAATTCAAATTTTGAAATGTCTGTTAACCCTCAAGTAATGGGACAAAATCAACAAATGATGCATATGCAACAGCCTCAAATGATTCCTCAAATGATGCCTATGCAGCAGCAGCAAATGTTGCCAAATTTAAATGAGCAGCAAGTTAGAATGGTTTTAGATAAATACGGTCCAGGATATAATGGTCCAGTTGAAATCCAAGGAGGTGCATTAAAATTA
>MDTG01337881.1_pt1 | contig 15167 bp, 20 predicted proteins | sample 811421 | NCBI WGS metagenome assembly MDTG01 (sample SAMN05326645, study PRJNA326480) | marine metagenome | isolation source: seawater | place: Pacific Ocean: South East | collected 2011
CCAGGGGGGCCAACCAACAATGCTCCCCTTGGAATTTTTCCTCCTAAGCGTGAAAATTTTGAAGGATCTTTTAAAAATTCAACTACTTCTTCTAATTCTTGTTTTGCTTCATCAATACCAGCAACGTCATCAAATGTTACTTTACCAACAGCTTCATTTAAAAGTTTAGCCTTAGATTTACCAAATCCCATTGCTTTTCCACCACCAGATTGCATCTGTCTCATAAAAAATATCCATACCCCAATTAAAAGAAGCATAGGAAACCATGAAAGCAAGACACTTAGAAGTGGATGCATCGATCTCTCAGATGGTTCGGCTGTAATTTTAACACCTCTTTCATTTAGTTTATCAACTAGATTGGGATAATTTGGTGAGTATGTATTAAATGCTCTGCCATCATTTAAAAAACCTGTCAGATTGTTTCCACTAATATTTACTTCTGAGACGTTACCACTTTCTGTGGCTGCCATAAAATCAGAAAATGATATTTTTGAGGTACTCCTTGTACTAGGTGAGCCCTGAAACAAGTTAAATAATACAATTAATAATAAACCAATTATTATCCAAAGAATTACATTTTTGCTTATATTTTTCATTAGTACTTAATAAATAGGAATTAATTAAAAAAACACAATACTTTAATCAACATTAGTTAGCTTTTTTTGAAAAAACAAGGGAATTGTCGCTTTTTTTAACTAACATCCCTCCAAGGTTAAATACCTTAAAATTCTTTTTTTTTAGCTCTTTAATAAGAATTTGTATTTTTTTTGATCTTAAAAAAAATTTTTCATAGTAAAAGAAAAAGTAAACTTTCTTTATTATCTTTTCAGATATTAGGCTATCCTGTTTAATTAAGTATTCATTTTTGATTTTTATGTATTTTTTATCAATTTCAACAATGCCATAAATTAATATTTCAGATATCATTCTTTTATACAGAAATAGATTGTCCTTTATTTTTTGGAATTCCTTTAGAATCACGACTAAATTTTTTTTTGGAGTCAAATCAAGAAAATTTCTTATTGATGGTCTAGTATAATTCAAATTAGTATTTGATGGATCAATTACATATTCTATCTTTCTTTTTTTATTAAATTCTAATATTTCTTTTTTTGTAAAATTTAATAAAGGACGAAGAATAATAGTTTTATTTATTTTGGAAATCATTTTAATTGAACTAAGACCATCAAAATCACTTCCTGAAACTTTTCTTATCAAAAAAGTTTCAAGATTATCATCATTGTGGTGGGCGACAAATAAATGTAGTATTTTATTTCTTACACAATAATCTGTAATTAATTTATACCTATTTATTCTTGCTTCATTCATGCTTCTTTTTTTAATTTGTTTTTTTCTTACAGATAAAATTTTAAAATTATAATTATTAGCTTTTAAATATTTACCAACTAAATTAGCTTCATAAAAAGAATTACCTCTTAGCTTATGATCAACAATCAGTGCTATTATTTTACCTTTTTTCTCTTTAATCCACTCATTTAATAAAAATAAAAGTCCCATACTATCTGGACCACCTGAAACTGCAATGGCAACTGTAGGATAGTTTTCAAAAATAAAATTTTTATCTAAAATCTTATTAAATGATTTTTGATTCAGTTTCATTCATTTGCTTGGAGACAACCGTAATTTTGTAATTGCTTATTAGCATTTTTTATTAATTTATTTTTTGGGAAATCTAATATTAATTTTTCTAATGTTTGACATGATTCATTTATTTTTTCCACCTCATATAAAGACTGAGATAGTTTGAAAAGCATATCTGGTGCTTTAATACTTTCAGGAAAACTTTGATAACCTTCAGCAAAAATTAATGCAGCGTCTCTATATTCTTTTTCTAAAATATAAAGCTCACCTAACCAATAGTGAGCAGATCCTGATAATTGATTTTGCGGATTATTTTCAATGAATTTTATAAAAGAATTTTTTGCTTCATCCCAATTTTTATTTCTTATATTATCAAATGCCAATTGAAATTCATCTTCAGGAGATAATTTCGGTTCTTCTTCAGTATCTGTTATAGATTTACTATTTGTATTTTCTTCAGTGTTATTGTCATTTGTATTATTTTCTGTGGTAATTTTGAGTGACCCTAATGAATTTTCATTTTGATTTTGATCACGATTTTCTAAATTTTCAATATCAAGACTTTGGTAAGTTTTTGAAAAATCTAATAATTTATTCTCTAATAATGCTATTGTATCTTCAAAACTAATGATTGCTTGTGAAATATCTTCTAATTGAAAATAGATTTCTTCAAGATTACTTGTAAGTGTTTTAACATCTGTTTCTAAATCGTAAATCCTCATATCAATTGCAGATAAATTTTTAACCATATCATTCGAGTTATTTGATTTTATTTCGTTGTTGCTAGAGAAAACAGTCTGTGAAAGATCAGAAACCTCTCTTTGCAATCTTTCTAATTGCTGTTGAATAGTTAGCAAATTTTCATTTGAATTACCATTTATTGGAAATAAAAAAATTATTATTAAGAAAAAATATTTTAACATTAATATGTACTATTTTAGAATTTGGATAAAAATATGGCGCCATTAATGAATGGCGCCTAAGTATTAGGGAATCAATTTAATTTACTAATGTAACTGACCTTCTGTTTTGCGCCCATGCTCCATCATTTGAACCAACAACAGCTGGTCTTTCTTTGCCATAGCTTATTGTAGAAACTCTATCAGGATTAACGCCTAAACCTATTAAGTAATTTTTAACGGCTTGTGCTCTTTTTTCGCCTAAAGCTAGGTTATACTCTCTTGTACCTCTCTCATCACAATGTCCTTCAATAGTAACCGTTACATTACTATTTTGCTTAAGCCAAGCTACCTGATCTTGGAGCAACTCTAAAGCGTCAGAGTCAAGATCTGAACTATCATATCCAAAAAATACTCTATCACCGACATTGACTATTAAATCTTCCTGAGAACCTGCTACTATTCCGCTTCCTGCAGTTTCAGTAATACTACCATCATCAGAAGATACTGAACTATCCGAGCTAGTTGATCCTGATCCATCTGCATCAGCTGAATCCTTTGGCTTTGTTGCACAAGCAGCAACAAATAAAATTAAAAACGCTGAAATTAAAAATTTATAAAACATACAATTTTGCTCCCTTAATACTATACTAGCAATACTAAATTATTCGCTATTTCTTAACATTTTTTTTATAATTTCATATATTTTTTTTAATTATACTTAATAATTAATGCATTAGTGGTGACCAGGCTGGGTCAGACCCTCCTAATGGCGTTATTACTTTCCTCTCATTATATCCAGTTAAATCAATAGAATAAAGGTTAGATTGGCCTCCTGAACCGTCTTCAGCAGTTCTTTCTTCCTTAAAATACATAAGGAATCTTCCATTTGGAGCCCAAGTCGGGCCCTCAACATGGAAAGATTTAGCAATCATCCTTTCATTTGACCCATTATTTTCCATCACTCCTATATAAAATTGTCCACCTTCTTGCTTTGTAAAGGCAATCATGTCTCCACGTGGAGACCAAACTGGGGTGTAATAACTACCACCTTCTCTACTTATTCTTTTAACATTTTTTCCATTTATGTCAGAAATATACAAATGCCTTCTTCCACTTCTATCAGAATTAAAAACAATCTTTTTTCCATCAGGTGAAAAACTAGCTGATACATCAATAGCAGAATTATTTGTAATCCTTGAAGAAATTCTAGTTATCAAATCCAAAATATAAATCTCAGAATTGCCTATATCTGGATCTGTGTAGGACATTACAATTTTATTTCCATCAGGAGAAAATCGAGGTGCGAAAGTCATACCAGGGAATTCACCTACAATTTCCTGCTTTCCAGTTTCTATATCAAAAATATAAACCCTTGGACTATTTCTGTTTACGTATGACATGTATGTAATTTTTTGAGAATTAGGAGAAAACCTTGGTGTTAATACTAAATATGATCCATCAGTTAAAAATCTATGATTTGCTTGATCCTGGTCCATTATCGCTAGTCTTTTTTGCTTATTATCTTTAGGACCTGTTTCTGCAACATAAACAATTCTTGTATCAAAGTAGCCGCCTTCACCAGTTATATTTTTAAAAACTGAGTCAGATATTATATGAGCAACCCTTCTCCAATTTTTTTCATTTGTTTCATATTTTTTTCCTACTAGTTGTTTTTGTTGAAAGACATCATATAATCTAAACTCGACTGAAATTTTTCCGTTTGAACCAGTAATTTTACCTCCCACTAGGTGTTGTGCTTTAATCACTTTCCAATCTTCAAAACGTGGTTGTTCTGATAGAGATTTATTATCTTGAATAAATGCTTTTCTATCCAATGCAATAAATAAACCAGACCTTTCTAGATTATCAGAAATAACATTTGAAATATTCTTTCCAATTTTCTCATAATTTGAATTATTAGAGAAAATATTTGTAATAGCAATTGGAGTTGGCTTAATACTTCCTTGAGTTAAAGTAACTTCAAGAGATAATAAAGGTTTAGATAAAATTATTATTATTAAGAAAATTAAAAATTTTGTCATTAATAGCCTTTCATAATACTATAATCAAAAGTAATTGTAAGATTTTTCCATAAATCATATTTGTCTTTTGGTAATTTTAATGGTGTACATTCAGGGTTTAAGAGAGTTCTCATCGCGCTGTCTGTAATTGGACCATAAAAAGGGTTACTTTTAGATATATTTGTGTCAACAATACGAACAGAACTTTCAAAAACTTTCATATTTTTCTGAACTTTTGCAGAAATTGTAACTTTATCACCAATATTTATAACTGCCCCTGCTGGCGCGTTCCAACATGTAGATAGTTGCTGCCTCAAAAGATCTATTTCTGAAATTGACAACACCATATTTTCTGATTTTTTTTCATCTCCTTGTTGATTTTTCTTTTCTTCTAAAACTTCATCATCAGTATCAGTAACATTATTAGATTTCTCATTCCGTAAATCTTTTAACATGGAAGCTATACTAAAATCTTCTTTAGGTTTTGTCTTAGGTTTGGTGATTACTTCTTTATCTATTACTTTAGATTCTTTTTTAATCTTTGGCTCTATTTGAATATCAGAATTATTTTTTTTATTTTCTTCTATTTTTTGAGGTTTAGGCTTTAGTTTAGGTTTTATTTTGTTTGTTTTAATAGTTTCTGTTTTTATTTTTGTATTATTTATTTCTTTTTGCTTTATTTCAATATTTTTTTTTTCCTCAATTAATAAATTTGTTTTTTCATTTACTGGTAATTTTGGTTCAATATCATTATTTATAGATTTTATATTTTCATCCACATCAAATTGTTTCTGAACTTCAGTATTGTCGGATGAGTTGAACTTTTTTTGTTTAATTTGAACAGCTTTATTGGATTTATTTATAGTTTTTGATTTCTCAATATTAGTAGTTTCTGATACATTTAAAATTTCAATTGGTATTATATTTGGTACTAATATATTTTTTGGTCCAAAAAAATTTGGTAAACCAACTGCGAATAATAATATAATTAAATGTAATAATATTGAAAAAAAAATACCAAAATTTTGTGGATTAAGTCTATCTATAAATTCATAGATCCTGATAGAATTAAAATTAACTCTTTCCATAAGTTATTTTGTATTTTGTGTAATTAATGCCACCTTCACATAACCTGCTGAGTTTATCATCGACATGATTTCCATTACTCGACCATATGCTACTACTCTATCACCCCTAATATATATTCTAGCTTCTGTATTTTGTTCAGTTATTGCATTTATTCTTGTAACTAAATTTTCAACTTCAACTAATGACTCACCAATATAGACTTCACCCTCTAAATTAACTGTGATTTCAATAGGATCTTTTTGATCCGTAAGAGCACTTGCTTTAACCTTTGGCAAATCTACTGGAATACCTACAGTCAAAAGTGGTGCCGTAACCATAAAGACTATTAATAGTACCAACATAACATCCACAAAGGGTGTAACATTTATTTCACTCATTTGAGTGTATCGTTTTCTGTTTCTTTTTGTATTGTGTAAATTTATCAATTTATTTTTTCTCTAACTGTCTAAAAAAAATAGTTGTAAATTCATCCATAAATGTTTCTAGGGATATAAAATATTTTGAAATATCATTAGAAATTTTGTTGAAAGCAACAACAGCAGGAATTGCTACAAACAAACCTAATGCAGTAGCAAATAAAGCTTCTGCAATACCGGGAGCTACAACTGCAAGATTAGTATTCTGAGCAATAGCTATTGATTTAAAGCTATTCATGATTCCCCAAACTGTTCCAAATAACCCTATAAAAGGTGCAGTTGAACCAGCAGTGGCAAGAAACGTTAAATTTTTTTCAACGGTTTCACTTTCTTTATTAAATACAACAGACATTGATCTTTCCATTCTGTCTTTTAAGGAATTTAAATCTGAATTTTCATCAAATTGAGATTTACTTTTTTTCCATTCCAAAATTGCTGCACAAAATATTTTAGATTTTGGGTCAGTCTTATTAAAATTTAGTGTTTCATATAAATCTTCAAATGAATTTCCTGACCAAAAAATATCTTCAAATTCCTTCTCAAGTTTTTTTAATTGCCTCATTCTCAATATTTTTGAAACAATAACATTCCAAGAATAGATTGAGGCTATGATTAAAATAATTATAACTGATTTTACAACTATATCAGCCTGCATAAAAAGGCCAAACATAGAAAAATCTGGTGCTTCGCTTACTATATCTACTTTATTTATATCTTCCATAATTTATTTTTTTATTTTTTCTAAATCACTACTGTGTACCATAACCCAGAAACCTGGTCTGTTTTTTTCACATAATGCTATAACGGGTGTTTTGCCTTCTTCTTTAGCCAATTTAGCTGTGTCATCCCATAAAGTAATAACTGTATGTTTGGCTCTAAGTTTACATTCAATAAATAGTTCCTCGTGAATAACATCGGCTCTTGTAACTTTTCCATTACCACCACTTAGTGGGGTTCTTTTGCCATTAAAATAATTTGCTACATCTCTCTCTCTTTTTTTCCAAGCTTTATCTGGCATTTATATCCTTTCTTAAGATGTTAAGGAAGACATTACGTCTTCGTCAACTTCAAAATTTGATGAAACACCTTGCACATCATCGTTATCCTCTAATATTTCTAATAATTTGAATAATTTATCTGCTGTATCTTTATCAATATTTATTGTATTTTTGCTTTTCCATATCAAGTTCGAATAATTAGTCTGGCCATATTTTTGATTGATTTTATCATTCAATAGATGAAGTTTGTTCTGATCACAAAAAATAATGTATTCTTCATCACCTACCTCATAATCGTCCGTTTCATTTTCTATTAGAAATTCAAATAATTCTTCTTCACTTACTAAATTTTTACTTAATGAAATATTACCTAACCTCTCAAAACCAAAGCTGACACTACCTGTCTCACCAAGATTTCCACCATGCTTACTGAATGAAGATCTTATCTCCGCAGCAGTTCTATTTTTATTGTTTGTTAAAGCCTCGACGATAATTGCAACACCATCAGGACCGTATCCTTCATATCTTACTTCTTCATAATTACTATCAGGATCATTTCCCTGACCTTTTTTAATTGCTCTTTCAATATTATCTTTGGGCATATTTAATCCCTTTGCGGAAGTAATTGCAGATCTTAATCGAATATTACTTTCTGGATCATCGCCCCCAACTTTAACTGCAACTGAAATTTCTCTTCCGAGTCTAGAAAATTCTTTAGCACGCTTTTTATCTTGCGCACCTTTCCGATGCATAATATTTTTGAATTTCGAATGTCCAGCCATAGTTTTTTAGTTATAAATATAAAATTCGATGTTAGTAAAGTTTTAAAATTAACATTATAATGTGTCTAATATGTGTAATTTAGTTTTCTTTTATTGAAATAATACTTTTTGCTAATCCAGTTTTATCATCAGTTTCAACCAACGCTCCACAAATAGAAATTTCCCCATTTGCTGGTATAAAACCTCCTTCAGCCCTATAACCTTTGGTAAAGCTATGAATTGGATTTTGAATATCCATACCTATAACAGAATTATAATCACCAGTCATTCCTACATCAGTTTGATATGCCGTACCCTTCGGCAAAATTTTATAGTCTGAAGTAGGTATATGTGTATGAGTTCCAAGAACTGCTGATACAGCTCCATCTACGAAGTGGCCAAAAGCATTTTTTTCTGATGTTGCTTCACCATGAATATCTATTAAGATTGCACTACAAGTAGATCCCAATTTTTCAGAAATTAAAAATTTTTTAATTGCATTAAATGGATCATCAAGAGAAATACCCATAAATAATCGTAACATGACTTGCACAATTATTATTTTTTTTCCGTTTAACAACTCACAAACATAGAAACCTTTTCCAGGGACACCAGATGGATAATTTATAGCTCTTATAATTTTGGGGCATTCTTCAATGTAATATAACATTTCTTTTTTATCCCAAGCATGGTTTCCTAAAGTGAGTACATCTATCCCTGCTGAGAGTAGATCTTGAGCATCCTTTTTTGAAATTCCATAACCACCAGTTGCATTTTCTGCATTAGCAATAATAATGTCAGGACTATATTTACTTTTCATTGCCCCGATATTTGCTTTAACTTTCTCTCGAGCGGATTTACCTACAATGTCACCAATGAAGAGAATTTTCATAAAAAAGAATAAAGATTTTTCTCTGTAATAACATAATCAAGTTTTATATCAAATCTATCTTTTGGAATATCAAAAACTTTTTGTTTATCAAATGCATAACCTACTGAAATAAAACTAATTTTATTTTTTTTAAAATTACTGAAGGTTCTATCATAATATCCACCACCATAACCTAACCTAAAGCCAAATGAATCAAAGGCAAGACAAGGTACGAACAACAAATCAGGAACCAAAATTTTATTATTTTTTTGAGGTTCTTTTATTTTCATAAAACCTTCAGTCATATTTTCACTGCTTGTGAATTCTCTAAATATTAAAGGCTGATCTTTTTCCAAAACAACAGGTAAACATAAAAATTTTTTTTTTTTTAATATATAACCATTAAGCAAAGCTGTATCAATTTCTGTATTAATTGAGGTAAAACTGGATACCGTATTTATACTTTCAAAATTTATTTTATTAAATAAATTTTCAAATAACTTTTCATTAAATACATTTTTAACTTTACGAGATAGTTCTTTTCTTAATATAAATTGTTTTTTTCTTAATTCTTTTTTTTTTATAAATAAATCATTCTTCATATGTATCTTTTATTAGTTTTATAATTATATCTATTTGGCTCTGTAATTTATTTAAATTCTCATTAATTATTTCATTTTCTTTTTCTAACAATTTGTTCTTTTCACGTAATGCATAAAGTTTGTCGCTTAAGCTAATATTTTCACTATTTGAGTCTTTTATTTTTTTTTGTAAAATAATATCTTCTTGCCTGCCCTCATATAAGTCTAAGATTTCAGCCTGCAGTTTTATTGCTAAAAACGATAACATCTTTGTGTCACTGATTTTTCCAGTAGGATTATTAAAACTTTCTATTTTCAAATTAATTTCCTTAACAGCTTCTTCAAGTTTTTGTTTCTCATTTTCCTCATAATTGACGTTTATTTCTTTATTTAAAATGGAAGTTTTATAAACAGGCATTATTCATCCCTGATCAATGCTTCAAGATCATCAACATACCTATTCATATTTTCTTTAATATCCCTAATCTCAATTTCAAGATTTCCAATTTTGTTTTTTTTGGCATCATGCAAATTAACAAAATCCTCAGTTAATTTTTGCAATTCTTTGATTTTCTCTTTAAGATCCTTTAATTTTGACAAGCTATCCATAGATATTTTATAATTTGAAATTTTATAATTGTCACTGTAATGAATCACATATTATTAATTTTTTTCAAATAAAGAAGGCTATGTAATTGGACAATAATCAAAATATTCAAAATCTAACTGATCTATCAAATTGTATACGCTTTTTATCAATTGATGCTGTGCAAAAGGCTAAATCTGGACACCCTGGTATGCCAATGGGCATGTCCGATATTGCCACCGTACTATTTAAATATCATTTAAAATTTGATCCAAACAATCCAGAATGGATTGATAGAGATAGATTTATTGTCTCTAACGGTCACGGATCGATGCTTCTTTATTCAATTTTATATTTACTTGGATATAAAGAAATTTCGTTAGAGAATATCAAAAACTTTAGGCAGCTAAATCACCCTACCGCTGGACATCCAGAGTTTGGTTCATTAGCTGGAATTGAAACAACTACTGGTCCTTTGTCACAAGGGCTATCTAATGCAGTTGGTATGGCTATTGCTGAAAAAAAATTAGCTACAAAATTTACAAACAAACTAATTGATCATTACACATATGTATTTGCGGGGGATGGATGTTTAATGGAAGGTCTTAGCCATGAAGCATGTAGTTTGGCAGGACATTTAAAGTTAAATAAACTAGTCTTATTTTTTGATGATAACTCTATCTCAATAGATGGATCAACTAGTCTTGCAACCTCTGATAAAATAAAAGAAAGATTTTTATCTTACAATTGGAATTATATTAAAATTGATGGGCATGATTTCAACGAAATAGATAATGCTATTAAAGAAGCAAAGAAAAGTTCTTTACCAACAATTATAGCCTGCAAAACTATTATAGGGTTTGGATCACCAAATAAATCTGGTCAAGCATCTTCTCATGGATCACCATTGGGTGATGATGAAATAGAGCTTGTAAGAAAAAAATTAAATTGGAAACACAAGCCTTTTGATATACCAAAAAATTTATTACAGATTTGGAGAAGTTTTTTTACCAGAAATATTAAAATTAAGGATGACTGGAATAAAAGAAATCTTAATGTTTTGAAAAGTGATGAATTTAAAGATTATTTTTTAAATCAGGAAAATGAAAATTTAAAAAAAGATATAATTAAATTTAAGAATACTCATTTTAAAGAAAAAACAAATTGTGCAACAAGAAAAGCAAGTGAATTATCTTTAAATCTTATTTCTACACATGTTCCAAATATATTAGGTGGCTCAGCAGATCTTACAGGTTCTAACAATACTAAAGCCACTGAAATGAATATTTTAAATTCAGATGATTTCAGTGGTAGCTACATTCATTATGGTGTGAGAGAGCATGCAATGGCTGGCATCATGAATGGGATTGCTTTACATGGTGGATTAAGACCATACGGTGGAACTTTTTTAGTATTTTCAGACTACTGTAGACCATCAATAAGATTATCAGCTTTGATGAACATTCCTGTTATCTACGTAATGTCACATGACTCAATAGGATTAGGTGAAGATGGCCCAACACATCAACCAATAGAGCATCTTGCTAGCTTGCGTTCAATTCCTAATTTAACAGTCATAAGGCCCTGTGATATTATAGAAACAATTGAAGCTTGGGAAACTGCCCTAAATCTTTCAGGTCCATCTGTTTTAGTTCTAACCCGTCAAAATTTACAGCTAAGTCAATTAAATAATCGCAAAGAAAATTTAGTAAATAACGGAGCATATATTATAATCGATTACGAGAAGTATGATGCTACAATTTTAGCAACAGGTTCGGAAGTCGAAATTGCTTGTAATGCGTCTAACAAACTCAAAGAGAATAATATTAATATAAGAGTTGTTAGTGTTCCTTCATTTGAGCTATTTGAGAAAAAAGATGCTAAATATAAAAAGAAGGTTTTAGGTAATCAGAAAATTTTTGGAATTGAAGCAGGCGTTATTAATGGTTGGGAAAAGTATCTGGATGATAAAAACTTTATTGGTATGTCTACATTTGGAGAAAGTGGTCCTTACAAAGAATTATACGATCATTTTAAAATAACAGATAAAAACTTAATTAGTATAATTAAAAAAAATTTATAATTATGAAGGATGATAAAGTATGAGAGTTGCTATAAATGGTTTTGGAAGGATTGGAAAATTAGTACTTAGAGCATTTTTAGAGAAAAAAATCAAAAATGTTGAAATTGTTGGCATTAACGAGTTAGGGAATATTGATTCAAGTATCCATCTTTTAAAATACGATAGCATCCATGGAGTTTTACCTTTAAAAATTCATCAAACAAAAAAAGGTTTAAAAATAGGCAAAAACAACATCATTTTTTATTCAGAAAAAGATCCAAATAAATTACCCTGGAAATCATTAAAAGTAGATGTGGTATTGGAATGTAGTGGTGCTTTTACATCTAAAGAAAAAGCTAAAGCTCATATTGATGCAGGCGCAAAAAAAGTTGTTATTTCAGCACCTGCTTCAAATGTTGATAAAACAATTGTTCAAGGAGTTAATAATCTAACTTTAACAAAAAAAGATAATATAATATCAAATGGTTCATGTACTACTAATTGTTTAGCTCCACTGGTTATGGTTCTAGATAGAGAATTAGGAATTGAAAATGGTTTTATGACTACTGTGCATAGCTACACTGGAGATCAACGTACTGTTGATCAGACACATACAGATCTAAGAAGAGCGAGAGCAGCAGCTGAGTCAATTATACCTACATCTACTGGAGCAGCAAAAGCAATTAGTTTAGTTCTTCCTAATCTTAAAAATAAACTTGATGGAACTGCAATAAGAGTTCCAACACCAAATGTTTCTTTAATAGATTTAAAATTTAATAGTAGAAAAAAAACTACTGTCGATAAAATTAATTCATTAGTTTTAAAAGCATCTAAATCAAAAGAGCTTAAAGATATATTAACTATTAATAAATTACCACTGGTATCCGTTGACTTTAATCATAATTCAAGCAGTTCAATATTTGATATGACGCAGACTCACGTTGTTAATAATAATTTTTGTAGAGTAGTATCATGGTATGATAATGAATGGGGTTTTTCAAATCGAATGATTGATACAATGTTAGCTATGAGAAAATTTATTTAGTGTTAAATAATTGTTGTTTTTCAATTAATACTTTATTTGAATTAGATAACTTAATTAAATTAAAGATTAATAGAAAAAAGATATTAATTTTATTTATAAAGAACTATTTAGTATCAGGGTTTGGGGTTGAGTGGTTAAATACTTTTATCAAATTAGTTAATAAAAAATACTCACAATATAACATTAAATTTTTCGTAGATGCTGGAAATGATTATGGATTATCACTTTTAATTCTTAGGGAAAATATTGACTATTTAAAACTAAGATCTAATAAAATTATTTTGGAAAAGGTTAATCAAATTGCAAAAAAAAATAAGGTTGTATTAAACCCTACTTTTAATGTAGTAGATTTATCAAAAATAAAAAATTATAAAAATCTTAAGATATGAAAATTGATGGAAATGAAATTAAGGTAGGTAATATCTTAGAGATTAATAATAAATTATGGAAAGTTTTAAAAACTCAACATACCCAACCAGGTAAAGGGGGTGCATTTGTTCAAGTAGAGCTTAAGGAAATAAAAGAAGGTACAAAAATGAATTCTAGATTTAGATCTTCAGAAACTGTTGAAAGAGCAATTTTGGACGAAAAAAAATATCAATTTTTATATGAAGATAATCAAAAATATATTTTTATGGATCAACAAACTTTCGAACAAATTGAAATAGGTGATGATTTGATTCCAGAAAATCAATCAAAGTTTTTAATAGAAAATGATGAAGTAGTTCTACAATTTTATAATGAAAAAGCTGTAGGATTAGAACTGGCTGACACTGTAGTACTTAAAGTCACTGATACAGAAGGAGTTGTTAAAGGACAAACTGCTGCCTCATCTTATAAACCGGCTATTTTAGAAAAAAATATTAAAACGAATGTTCCACAGTTTATTGACATCAACGATAGAATTGTAATTAGCACGATTGATGGAAAGTATATTGAGAAATCAAAAAGTTAATGCAGCCAGCAGTTATCAATATTTTTGAAAAAGCAGCACGGAAAGCTGGAAAAATCTTAACAAGAGATTTTGGAGAGATAGAAAATTTACAAATTCAATCAAAATCAATAAGTGATTTTGTAACTAATGCAGATTTTAATGTGGAGAAGAGTATTCTAGAAACACTAAAATATTATTTTCCAAATTATACTTACATAACTGAAGAAAGTGGTAAAATAGACGGAGATGAAAATATAATTATAATAGACCCCATTGATGGCACATCAAATTTTATTCATGGGATTCCTCATGTGGGAATAATAATTGCGAAGATGATCAATAAAGAAATAACAGATGGAATAATTTATAATCCTATATTAAATGAATTTTTTTGGAGCTCTAAAGGAAAAGGGGCTTGGTGTAATGACAAAAGACTTAGAGTATCCAATAGAAGCTTATTATCTGAATGTATAATAGGAACAGGAATACCTTACGGCAAAAAAATCCACATTGATTACCTTAAAGAAATTGATGAAATATCTAAAAATACTGCAGGAATAAGAAGGCTTGGGTCTGCAGGTATAGATTTAGCATATGTTGCAGCCGGAAAACTTGATGGTTTTTGGGAAAAAGATTTAAATTTATGGGATGTTTGCACTGGATCTCTTCTAGTTTTGGAAGCTGGAGGAAAAATTACAAAAATGGACGGTGAAATTTGGACTATAGAAGATAGAGATATAGTTGCTTCAAATATGAATATACACCAAGACTTAACAAAAAAACTTTCTTTACTTTAATAAGTAATTAAATATAAGACCCAAATGAAGAAAAAAATACACCCAGATTATCATGAAATAAATGTGGTTATGACTGACGGATCAAGTTTTAAAACACGTTCTACGTGGGGGAAAGAATCTGATACATTAAAATTAGACATTGATCCCAAATCACACCCTGCATGGACTGGAGGAAAGTCAAGTCTTAATGAAACTGAAGGTCAAGTTGCAAGATTTCAAAAACGTTTCAAAGGTTTAAAAATTAAATAAATTTACTTAAAGTAATCTTCGGCTTCTTTTTTTACCACATCTTTTTTATTGATTTCTAAATTTACTCTTTCAATTTCCTGTTTCAATTCCTTAAGATATTTCTCGAGATCCTCAACACTAAAATCATCCAAATTTAATATTTTAATTGTCTTATTTTTTTCATCAACTTCAAAAAAATCTGTCATAGTTTGTATTATTTTATATCTAAATTAAAATATTATATTATAAGGAAAAAATATGAAATATCCACTGA
>MDTG01387799.1_pt1 | contig 15167 bp, 16 predicted proteins | sample 811421 | NCBI WGS metagenome assembly MDTG01 (sample SAMN05326645, study PRJNA326480) | marine metagenome | isolation source: seawater | place: Pacific Ocean: South East | collected 2011
ACCACCTTGATAGCGAACAACTACATCTGCGGAGCGACTGAGCAAATCGGTGATTTTGCCTTTACCTTCATCACCCCACTGTGCGCCTATGACTACAACGTTTGCCAAGGAAGAAAAATCGGCTCGAGACCGCTCAACTTAAGAAGAGATAACATTTGCAGATAGCCCTACCCTGAGTCAAAGAAATGACTTAAAGATTATCTTTAATTATCTCTAACTGCTAATTTCTCGGCTTTGGATAGTTCCTTGTTTAATCTTTCTTTAAGATTTTCGGGGACTGGCCTGTTTGCAAAAGTTTTGTAATGGCCTGATAGTGCGTTTAGTGCCGTCTGCATTGTTGTAAAGGTCGTGGAGGTATTTACTTGAGAGCGATTTCTATATCTCGAAATGTAATCGCTAATTAAAAAAACAGCTTCTTTTTCTGCTTCTGATAGCCCTTTTTCTTCTTTTGGTAAAGTTATGGTCTCTTTTAAAGTTGAAGAAACTGAAATAGTGTCTTTGACAAAATCTCCTGTCATAAATGTTTTAGCTGCATTCGCTTGTGATGCGAATTGAAAGAATATGAGGCAAAGGCCAAGGCATATTGCCAAGGCTGCCCTCACCATCCTATTGGAGAGGTGATGATAGGCAGAGGTCATGTTGTTTTAGCAGTTATTTACAGACTCTAGAGTCCTCTGGGCTAAAATTATAATTTCACTGTATTAAGTTCTTCTGAAAGCTTTTCTAAAACCGAAGTTAGATCAAGCAATTCTGTGATTTTTGTTTTTCGACTGTGTAATTCTACTTGTCCAGAGCTAGCTTCTCTGCCTGCAACTATTCTCCAGGGGATACCAATGAGATCTGCATCTTTAAACTTTATGCCAGCTCTCTCATCTCTGTCGTCAAGCAAAACATCAACTCGATTGGCTCTTAACTTTTTATAGATTTCTTCAGCTAAGATTTTTTGCTCATTGTTCTTCATATTAGCAATGATAATTACCACTTCAAAGGGAGCAATTGATACGGGCCAAATAATACCTAAATCATCATGATTTTGTTCCACAGCCGCTTGCGCTAATCTGGAAATCCCAATTCCATAACAGCCCATCCAAAATGGATCTTCTATACCTTTATCGTTAGTAAAAGTAGCATTTAAAGATTTTGAATATTTTGTCCCTAGTTGAAATATATGACCTATTTCTATACCTCTTCGCTCTTGTAGTTTTTGATTTTTGTCATGTATGCACCTATCACCAGCTTTAGCTTTTCTTACATCGCATATTGATTGATCAGTATTAATTAAATTCCAGTTATAAAAAATTCTATGTTCATCTTTAATATTGTTTCCACATACAAAACTTTTGATATCCACAACGGAAAAGTCAGAGAGCCTTATGAACTTTTTTTCCCACTCTTTTGCTTTTGAAAGTAAATCATCATTTAGGTCAGGCCCTATAAATCCAAATGGGATACTGGTAATACCTTGCTTTTTGATATCCTCGTCAGAAATTGATCTAACATCTAATATATTTGTCTTTAATTTATTAGATATTTCATTTGAGAGCTTAACATCATTCACAGCCTGATCGCCCCTAATACTTACTAGTATTGGATGCTTTTTATTATCATCACTGGTGGCTATATAAAGTATTACTTTTATGATTTGACTAGGGTGAAATTTATTAAAAAGGCATAACTCCTCGATAGTCTTTTGATTAGGAGTTTTAATTATTGAAGGGTCATTAATATCTAATGATTTTCCTTCTTCAATAATTGAGACAGCTTTTTCCTGATTAGCACTATATTTACCATCAGAACTTAAAAGGATTAAATCTTCTCCAGAGTCGGCAGTAACCATAAACTCTTGAGATGCAGCTCCTCCAATAGATCCACTGTCCGCATCAACACATACAAACTCAAGGCCACACTTTGCAAATATATTTTGATAAGCATTTTTCATTTCCGAATAAGTTGATTGAAGATCAGACTCATTCGCATGAAATGAGTATGCATCTTTCATGATGAATTCTCTGCTTCTCATTAGTCCAAATCTTGGCCTGATTTCATCTCTAAACTTTGTTTGGATTTGGAATATATTTATTGGCAGTTGTTTATAAGAGTGAATAGTTTGAGAAATTATTTGTGTTATTACTTCTTCATGGGTTGGGCCTAGACCAAGCTCTTTCCCTTGCCTATCTTTTAAGCTAAACATAATTCCTTCACCCTCTGTGTAAGATTTCCATCTTCCACTTTTCTCCCATATCTCCGAAGGCTGAAGTTGAGGCAGAAGAGTTTGAAGACATCCTTGATTTGATAGCTCTTCTTCAACAATCAAAGTTATTTTTTTTAAAACCTTCCAAAGCAGTGGCATGTAAGCATAAATACCTCCAGTTAGTCTTCTGATAAAGCCGCCTCTTATAAGCAATTGATGTGAAATTATATCTGCTTCCGAAGGAACGTCTCTAAGCGTGATCAGCATTAGGCGGGAGACACGCATAGGCCTAAAATGTAAATCTTTATGAGATTAGTACTTTGAGTGTTTAGCAGAAGACTATCTACTTTATTTGTGCGGGAATCATGTTGTTTTTATAAATGTTCAAATGTGTCTGGTGATAATTTGATTGATCTGCTAGTTTCCTCACATATTTATCTAGACTTATTCTTTAGCAATGTTTAACGGGTCAGTAAATTCAGTCAACAACGGAAGATCAGAGGAGTCAATAGACAATGGATTGAATACAGTTCCTAACTCAAGTGATGCATTGCTTACTATCGACGAAGTTCAAAAAACATTGAATAGGTCCAGAGCTTCTGTATACAGATATACAAATACTGATACCAGGAACCTTAATCCAGCGTTCAATCCAAGAAAACTAAATACTGAATTTAGAAGTGATCAAAAAGACCAATTGCTTTTTCATCCAAATGAAGTTGCCAGATTTGCGAAAGACATTCTCAGAATTAAAGAAGTAACTGTTGAAATATTTAATTCACCATCATCTGCAACTCAAAATACTCTCAATGCAATACTTGAGGAGTTAAGAATCATTAGAATTCAGCTTGAGGAAAGGTTGGATACAAATCAAACAATTCCTAAGCATTTAAAAGAAACCGATAGAAAAGCTGCTTAGTTATTATTAATATGGAATAATGTATTTAATTATTTACTTCATTTTATATAGTAATTGATTTATTCACATTTCCTCAAGGGTTTATCTATTCAAAATTTTGCATGGATATAGAACCTCAGTTAATTAAGAAGCAATCATCTGATCTTGACCCTTCTTCTCTAAATAAAGATATCGATCACCTTCCCACTGATGATGAAGATCCCTATAGTTTTAGTAGTACTTCAAATTCTTTAATTGGTTTAGCAATAGTATTTCTAACACTTGGTATCCCATTGATAGCTGTAATCAGTGAAAGGCCAGAAACAAAAAAAAGTTTAATACCGACTTCTATAAATCAAAATGGACCTGAGTCATCTTCCTCCATCACCATCTCCTGGATTAGTAAACCTTGTTGTTGAGATTCCAGCTGGAAGTCGAAATAAGTATGAATATTTTAGCTCTGCAGGAATCATGGCTCTTGATAGGGTTTTGCATTCTTCAGTCAGGTATCCATTTGATTATGGATTTATTCCCAATACTCTTGCTGAGGATGGAGCTCCCCTGGATGCAATGGTTGTCATGGAGGAACCAACGTTTGCAGGTTGTCTGATAAAGGCAAGACCAATAGGAGTTCTTGATATGCATGATTCAGGTGCTTACGATGGCAAACTCTTATGCGTCCCTACTGCTGATCCAAGGCAAAGAGAGATAAATACTATTAAGCAAATAGCGCAAAACCAATTGGAAGATGTTGCTGAGTTCTTCAGAACCTACAAAAGCTTGGAGGGTAGGGTGATCATAATCGACGGATGGAGAGATCATGATGCAGTCGATGGGTTATTAAAAAGTTGTATAAAGGCATATCAAACTGATATCAGATGAAAATTACTACACTAAATTTGATTTTCATTTGATAAATTTAATTCTCCTAAATTAAAAATATGAAATTATTTAGTTATTCTTCATGTTCAACTTGCCGCAGAGCGATTAAGTGGCTTCATAGTAAAGATATTGACTTTGAATTAATTGATATTATAAACAATCCGCCCTCTAAGGAAATGCTTATCTCAGCTAGTGAGCAATATGGTAATAGGAAATACCTTTTAAATACTAGTGGACTGATATATCGTTCACTTGGTTCAGAAGTTGTAAAAGAAATGAGTGATAATGAATTATTTGAGAAGCTTTTTACAGAACCTAGATTAATAAAAAGACCCTTTTTATATAAATCTAATAAATTATTTTTAGTTGGATTTAAAGAGGAAAAGTGGGCAAGCAAATTACTTTGAAATCCCAATGAGTTCTGGTGTTGACTTACAATGAGTAGCCTTTATAAATAAAGTAAGTTATGTATTTAAAATTAGAAAATAGTGCAGAAAAATCACTCATGGTTTAGCAAATATCTTGAAAAATCCTGGTGGTACTCTTTTTTTGATACTTGGGGGCCAATCTCTCTTACTATTTTGGTATACATCGGTATTCGTAATTACATAGCAGAAGCAAGGTATATCCCCTCTGGGTCGATGCTGCCTGGACTAAAGGTAAATGATCGCTTGATTGTTGAAAAATTATCTATGCTCAAAAGAGCTTCAACTCGTGGGGAAATAGTAGTCTTTAACTCACCATACTCTTTTGATAATAAATTAATAGCTGACAGACAAACACAACTTCCATCAAAACTCAAATGTTCGTTAATAACTTTCCCATTAATTTCTTGGATACCGATATTTACAGATCGTGCTTGTGACGCTTACATCAAACGTGTAGTAGCTGTAGGGGGAGACCGTCTTTTGATTGATAAAAAAGGGGCGGTTGTTTTAAACGGAAAGTCGTTAAAGGAACCATATGTTAAAAATTTTTGCACGCGCAAAGAGGAATTCCATATATGCCCAATGATTAAGACAACAGTCCCGGAAGGACATGTATTCGTTTTGGGTGATAACCGAGCAAATAGTTGGGATAGTCGTTTTTGGCCTGCTGGAGGATTTTTGCCGGAAAAAGAAATAATTGGCAAAGCGACTTGGCGATTTTGGCCTATTAGTCGTTTTGGTAGGCCTAATTGATAAGTCCACAATCTATGACTTGTCCGCATATCTTTTTGTCTCTGATTGGCTGATTTGTTGCGCTAGATAAATGATTGTCTTTACTAGACTGCACCCATTTTTTTTCAGGGTCAAACAATAACCATCGGTTGCTTTCCAAGCTTAATTTTTCCTCTGCTTGGTTTAAAAACTGAGATGGACCAAAGCTAATTTTTTCCCATAATTTCTCTACTTTCCAGCCTGATTTCCGAACTAATACGTCCCAGAGTAATGGTAGAACCAAATTATGACCGCTAATACCTTTTTTCCTTTTGTTGGCAGGTTGTTTCGTCTCTGAATCATCTGCAGGAGTTGAGGTAACAGATATAGCTGTTAAAACATTATCTTCTAAACCTTTAATCAGTGAGGCTCTATCTTTGGGAGAGCCTAGTGAGGGGGTTACACCCCAGCCAATATCAAAAGGAGAAAGGTTTGAATTGTCAGTTGCTAAATGCCACCACATGACAGTTGCCATAGGTTTTGAGTATGAATTCTTTAATATTTCAACACCCTCTGATGTTGAGATATTCATGAGTCTTAAGGCGATTTGTGGGTATTGCTTATGAAGCTCTAATAATTGGCTAAGGGGAAGACACTCGCTTTCAATAGGATCAGGAGGCCATCCTGCTCTAAGCGCCTCTACACTTTGTCTAGACATGCCTCCTGCCTGCAAAGACTTATCTCGTGGTGCTATTAATATGGGTGAATCTTTCATTTCTCCCAATGAAAAACCTTGCTTAAGAAGTTCTATGGGAGGTATGAAGTCGTCATCAGCTAAACCAATAGCTCCATTCTGTAGTAAATTAGTATGCCTTGAAAGGGAAACACCCTTCCCCCCCAAGCTAAAGCCTCCCCATAAATGTAGCAATACCTTACTATTGATAGCTTTCAATGGGATGATGGACTCAATTTGATCTCTCCATAATTCACTTCTTGGCAGAAGTCCTAATTGGCCGTATCCAGCATATTTCGCTTTTTTTATAAGTGTAAAAATGTCTTCTACTTTTGCCTTAAAAGGTGATTCTAAAAAAGAATGGGGATCAACAAGGCAAGGGGCTAAGAGCATATTGCTGGCCTTTTGAGGTTTAATTCCCATTATTTCTGCCTTCTTTAAAGCTTTTTTCCCAAATGCCTTAATTACTCCACTTTTTATTAAAACGGTCTCTTTTCTTGATTTCATTTTCGAACCTTCAAGGATCTGAATATTCTCAAAAAGATAATTACGTGTCATTGAATTAAAGAGCACCAGTAGCGGTTAAGTCGATAATGCCTCCTAAATGAGAGGTGATATTCAGACAGGTAATTTGATCTGGTTGCCCTTCTTTCTCTGAGAGATCAACAACTGTAATTCCGCCATTACCTTGTTTAATCATCCAGATTTTAGAGGGTGTTAAGCCCAAAAGATGACAAAGTATGGTTTTGTTGACTGCATCATGAGCAACAACCAAAGCAGTTTCACCATCTCTAAGATTATTGCAAATTTCGTTCCAACCATTTATGGATCTCACGGAAACCTCTTTTATGTTCTCTCCCCCCGGCATTTGAACTTTTTCTGGAGATTTTTGCCATGTTCTCAGAAGATCTGGCCAGTCGTGCTTGATTTCAGATTCCAATTTTCCTTCCCATTTGCCATGACCAATTTCTTTAAGGTTATCTTTAAGAGCTATTACTATTCCCGGATGTTCTTTTAAAATTATCTCTGCTGTTTCTCTAGGTCGTGATAAAGAACTGCTAAAAGCTTTGTGAATAAGAATATTTTTCAAAAATTTACTTGCTGCTTTTGCTTGGTCTTTCCCGTTTTGATTTAAGGGAATATCAATTTGTCCTTGGAATCTCCCTTGTTGATTCCAATCTGTTTCACCATGCCTGACTAAAATAATCCTTTTTTTACTAATTTTTTTTGGAAGATTGGTTTGTAAATGAGCAATATTATTGAGACATTGAATTTGAACTTGCCTATCTTCCCAATCGTTGAAGTCAATATTACAGATTGAAATTGATGTGTTGTCTAACTTTATTCTTTTAAACCCTTTTGATGGTTCGTTAATTAGTTTCAGTATCAAGCATCTGAGTATTGCATTATGAGCAACTATTAAAATAGTTTTATTAGAAGCAGAATAGGTCTTTAATAGAGACTTTAAAAAACATTCTGCTTGGGAGAAGAGTTCTACGATAGGTTTGAATTTGCTTCCATCCTCCCTTTGCATTGATAGTTCTGTGGGATCTTTTTCCCAAACTGCTAGCTTTTCTGGATACAGATTCTTAAGATCATCTTTAGTTAAACCACTCCAAGAACCTAGGTCGACTTCCAGAAGCTCATCTGAATAAATTGTTTTGGGTTGACTTTGAAGATGTTTGAAAATTATTTTTGTGGTTTGTGAAGCTCTTTGCAACGGAGAACTGTAAATCGCGTCTATTGGAATATCAGAGATTATTTTGCCTGCGGCTTCTGCCTGTAATTGTCCTTCTTTAGTTAATGTTGAAGTGTTGTTCCTTCCTTGTATACGTCCTTCCTTGTTAAAACTACTCAATCCATGACGGACAAAAATTAGGCGCAATGTCATTAAATAAGGTCTCTTCTAGATAATTATGGTATTCGCCAATAGGTCAATCTAATGTTCTGTTAGTAAAGATAGATGTCTTTCTCCATGTCAGTCTTCACAAGTTGATTTTTATGAGACAAAACAAAACTGGTTGGAAGTGGGCTGTAGCCCTATTCTCTTTGATTCTAACTGTTCTGATTTGGCGACAAGGTTTGCAGGAAAGCTTTGACCGCCCCTCAGTTGCACCAAAGATCTCATTGATGCAATCTGAGATGGCAGTGTCATCGTCTTCCGCTTTACCTGAAGCATTACAAGATATATTTTTAGGCTCTCAACCTAAAGAAAAACTTTATGAAGCTCTAAATAATTTTCCAGAGGAACAAATTGATGATAGACAGAGACTTTTATTAGCAGTTCTTGAAAAATCTGAGAACAAACAAAAACAAATCTTGAAGAAAGACTTTAAGGACAAAAACCTTACAACGGTAAGAAGCTACATATTAGATCGAGCAAATGGTAAAGTTCTTGAGGAATTCCCGGATTTTAATGAAATTAAATTAGACCCGCTACTATATCAGATTTCTTGCTCTAGTTTAGGGTTTACTGATGAAAAATGTATTGATAAAAGATATAATATTAGAACTGCATTTAGACTTTTAAGTTCTCAACTATTACCATTTTTTGCATCTCTTATTGGAAGTATAATACTGATTAGGTATATTGTGATTTTTATAAGAAAGAAAAATACTCAATGGCCAGAAATAATTGCGCCTCCTTTATCGATAATCGATATGATTATTTTGATCTCAGGTGGTTTTGTTGTTATTGGAGAAGTTATTTTCCCTGCTATTATAATACCAATTATTGACCTATTGTTTAACAGCTTAAGCTCTCCAATTAGAGAATCTTTACGAGTATTTATCGGTTATTGTTCAATGACCATTGCCCCTCTATTAATTATTAGATTTCAATTAAATAGTCTTGTCACCTCTGAAGTTGAGGGAGGATGGTTGCAGTGGAAAATCAAACCAATCAAAGAAGGAATTTTTAAATCAATTAGTGGATGGTTAATGATCATGCCTTTAGTGTTACTCATTGGTTGGATAATGAATGAGATCATTGGTGATCAGGGTGGAAGTAATCCCTTGTTGGAGCTTGTGTTAAGTAGTAGTGAACTTGTGCCGTTGTTTTTACTTTTATTTACGACTGTATTTTTAGCTCCAGTTTTTGAGGAGCTGGTATTTAGAGGTGTTCTTCTGCCTGTATTGGTATCAAAAGTTGGCAAGATTGGCGGAGTTTTACTTAGTGCTTTGATCTTCGCTTTGGCTCATCTAAGTGTAGGAGAATTACCTCCATTGTTTGTTTTAGGGATTGGTTTAGGTTTGATGAGATTGAGTTCGGGAAGGTTGTTCCCTTGTGCTCTTATGCACTCTCTATGGAATGGAGTGACTTTTGCGAGTTTACTGTTGGTAGCTTGATTTAAATAAGCAAAAGATCAGTTACCAGCTCTTGCAGTTGCTTGATCAAGGTGTTTGACTTGAATTACTTCTAAATTTTGAATTGGTTAGTCGTACTCTATATGAAAAAAAGGTTGCACAATTTCAGAGAAAAAAGTTGCAAATGGGTTTTTCAAATAGTTTATTTATTTCAAAACAAACTAAAAGGAGATTTCCACTTCAAGCTGGTCTTCACGTAGTTCTAGATGGGGCATTGCTAGGAATAGTTAGTACAGTTGCGATAATGTCATCAGTAGCTTTACATTCTCAATATTTATGGACTAAGTCTTTTACTAAGCTTGAGATAACGAGAGACTTAAACCGAAGGTTATTAGAGTCAACTTCAATATTGGAAAGTTACCTATTGAAAAATCAAAAGATGTCTGGCGACTTCGTTCCTGCTAAAGCAGGAGATCTAGTATATGTTGCTAGACCAAATTCACAAAATGATAAATCCTTAGTAAAAGAGACATTTAAAAAAAGATTATTTAAAAGGATTTCTTCTATTCCCGTTAAGTCTGGTTATTGATAATTTATGAAAAGTTTTAAATCAATAAAAAAAAGAAATAAATTGAGGGTGAAACCCCTTTCTCCTCTATCCAATTATCGATTTAAAATTGTTTTTTTTCTCTTATTTCTTGGCCTAGGGGGCCTTTTCTTTAGAGTGGGTTGGCTTCAAGTTTTTCAGTCTGATCAATTAAAAGCAAAAGCACGTGAAGTCCAAACAGAAAAAAAGAGACCACTTGGAACTCGTAGATCTATTTTAGATAGGAATGGAAAGCTTGTCGCAATAGATGAGAAACGTTTTAAACTTTGGGCTCACCCGAGATACTTTAATTTCCCTGGCGACTCATATGAGACGGTTCGCAAGCCCGTAGAAGTAGCAAAACTTCTTTCACTACCATTGTCTAAAAGTGTTGATGAGATTTTGATGGAAATTGGAAGTTATTCATCTGGGGTAAAGCTCGCCGAAGGTTTAAATCAGGAAAAAGCTAATGAAATTAGGAAACTTGGAATTAGTGGTATAGATTTAGAGGCTTATCCTCAGAGGCTTTACCCTCATGGTTCCCTTTTCGCAAATGTAGTTGGGTTTTTGGATTTAGATAGAATACCTCAGGCTGGATTAGAATTAAGTTTAGATAAAAAACTTAGACGTTTAGAGAAACTAAGTTTTATTAGAAAAGGTGCTGATGGAACACCTTTGCCAATTGGAGTTCGGCAAGGTGTATTCAATGAGGATCAATTAAATTTACAATTGACTTTGGACGTAAGACTACAGGAAGTAGCCGTAAAAGAAATTAGTAAACAAGTAAAGAGGTGGAATGCCAAAAAAGGGGTAGTAATTGTTATGGATATTGATACCGGGGAACTTCTGGCATTAGCTTCTACTCCAAGCTATGACCCTAACAAATATTGGGATTACTCACCATCCCTTTTTAAAGAGTGGTCAGTACAAGAATTATTTGAACCGGGTTCTACCTTTAAACCTATTAACTTAGCATTAGCGCTGGAAGAGGGAGTTATAAGTCCGGGTGGAGAAATAAATGATGATGGTCTTATTACAGTAGGAGGCTGGCCTTTGTCCAATTGGGATCGGAGGCCCAATGGAGTACTAACTTATCCAGAAGTCTTACAAGTCTCAAGCAATGTAGGGATGGTTAAGATTATGAAGAAATTGAATGCAAATTCTTATTGGCAATGGCTGAGGCGGTTAGGTATAGATGAAATTCCTGAAACTGATCTTCCTGGCGCAGTCGGTGGCCAAATAAAATCAAAGCAGGTTTTTATAAATCAACCAATAGAACCTGCAGTAGCCTCCTTTGGTCAAGGTTTTTCTATCACCCCTCTAAAACTTGCCCAATTGCATGCTTTGATCGCAAATGGGGGGAAACTTGTCACTCCTCATATCACTAAAGGATTAAAAGGTGATTATGAGTCATATTTCAATAGTCCTCCAGAATCAAAACAAGTTTTATCACCTGAAGTTACGAATACTGTTCTGGGATGGATGGAAACAGTTTTTTCGTTTTATGAGAAAAATGGAATTGATGCAAATATCCCTGGTTATCGAATAGGAGGAAAAACAGGAACGGCACAAAAATCTCAGGATGGTATAAATTATGATTCCAGAATTTGCAGTTTCGTTGCAAGTCTCCCCATAGATGATCCTCGCTATGTGGTTTTAGCAGTCATTGATGAACCCCAAAGGCCTAATGCTTATGGATCAAATGTTGCTCTACCAGTAGCGAAAAAAATAATTGAGACTTTGCTAGTAATAGAACAAATTCCTCCAACTCTTGACAGGAAAAAGCATTTGGCGATCAAAAACTAAGAGATTTCGAAAGTTTACATGAAAAAATAATTAAATGGTGAATTCTATAAAAAATATAGCTAGTCTATTAGCCATGAAAGATGTTTTTAATTATGGAATCCCTTCTTAACCAATTAGCGTCAATGACTGTGGTGGTTGCTGATACTGGTGACCTTGAGGCGATTAAAAAATTTCATCCCAGAGACGCTACAACCAATCCTTCTTTAATTCTCGCTGCAGCCCAAATACCTTCTTATCAAAGCTTGATTGATAAAGCACTTACTACCTCAAGAGAAACGTTAGGAGTCAATGCTTCTAATAATGATGTAGTTAAAGAAGCTTTGGATGAACTATGTGTAGTTTTTGGTAAAGAGATTTTGAAATTAATTCCTGGCCGAGTATCAACAGAAGTTGATGCAAGACTAAGTTTTGATACTGATGCCACTATCTCAAAAGCTAGAAAAATTATTGCAAAATACAATAAAGCTGGAATTTCAAACGATCGTGTCCTAATCAAAATTGCTTCTACATGGGAGGGAATAAAAGCTGCTGAGGTCCTAGAAAAAGAGAATATTCATTGCAACTTAACTTTGTTGTTTAATTTTTATCAAGCTGTGGCTTGCGCGGATGCAGGAGTAACACTTATTTCTCCCTTTGTTGGCAGGATTCTGGATTGGTACAAAGCTGCTACAGGAAGAGATTCTTATCCAGCATTTGAAGATCCTGGTGTTGTATCTGTTACTAAAATATTTAACTACTTTAAGTCGAATGGTTATAAGACAGAGGTTATGGGGGCAAGTTTTAGAAATATTGATGAAATAACAGAACTTGCAGGATGTGATTTGTTGACGATCTCACCTAAATTACTTCAGCAACTTAAAGAAACACATGCGCATTTGCCAATCAAGCTGAATGCGAAAAAACCCTTAGTTATTGATGAGTCTATTCATTTAGATAAGACTTCATTCGATTTGATGATGGCAGGGGACAAAATGGCAACCGAAAAACTTAATGAAGGGATTGATGGGTTTAGTAAAGCAATTGATAAATTAGAAAATCAACTGAATGAAAGAATTGAGTTAATTGAAGGAGGAATTGCTTTAACTCTATGAGTTTGAACTCTGGAAGAGTAACCTTTTAATTACTCTTTTCGCTATGTCTTCATAACTCATTTCACCAGAAAGAATTTGAGCAATTCTTTTAGGCGCTGTTTTTCTTTTAACTCCCAATTCATATCCGACTTTAGGAAAACGATAAAAAACTTGAGCAATCCTTTTGCCCCAAGCCATAGAATTTCCCCAATTATTTTTCATTGATTTTGTATAGTCATTTAAAGAATATACGTCTCCGTCTAACCAGCTAACAAGGTTTTTTGCTGCTTCAAATCCACTCATTAAAGCAGGCCTTAAGCCTTCTGCTAAGAAAGGATCACACAATGAGGCAGCATCTCCAACTAGTAGAATTCCTTCTCCGTTTAATTTACTGTGGCCATTCCAAATACTTAACTTTGCTTTCTTCCCAATTACCTCAGAGGGGGTAAAACCTAAATCAGGCAGAAATGATTCGAGTATTTCATCAACCGGAATTGAATCCTTATCATCTAGAAAAGTTCCCATTCCAATATTTATCTCTTTATTTAATGGAAATGCCCATGCAAACCCATTATTTACAATACCAAATTCAAATCTAGCTGTTTCACTCCTTAAATTTCCCTTCCTGTTGATTCTTCCCGAGAATGTGGAAGCAAATTTTTGTTTTTTCGGACCTAAATTAAAAGTTTTAGGCCATGGTGATTGAGATCCATCAGCAATGATAATTGCTTTTGCTTCTATTTGTCTACCATCATGAGCTGTTACTTGCCAAGTATTGGAACTCTTTTTTATATCAACAACATTAAAGGTAGTTAATATATTGCAACCAGAATTGAGTGCTTTATCTAATAAAAATGCATCTAATTTTTCACGTTTGACTATCCAAAAAGGAGAAGAACCAGAGAGGTCAGCAACTACTTTGTCCGAATTATGCCAACTGAATTCTACATTCGTTATGACTTCGTCAACTATAGGCATAAGTTTAAAAGGGAACCAATTTTGAACAGCAGCTGACATACCACCTCCGCAAATTCTCTCAGTAGCGTATGTATTCTTTTCAAGAATACATACGCTCTTATTCTTAGTAGCTAAATGGAATGCTGCGGTAGTACCTGAAGGTCCTCCTCCAATAATGGCAACATCTATTAGGGTCAAACTTTTAAAATCTCGGCTTCTTTTTCTGAAAGTTTTTTCTCGATATCGTTAATAAAATTATCTGTCTCTTTTTGTATGGTTTCTTGCTGATCTCTACTTTGATCTTCGGAAAGATCACCATCTTTTTCTAACTTTTTGACTTTTTCTATTGCATCTCTTCGTATATTTCTCAGGGCAACTTTTCCTTCTTCTGCGTATTTAGATGCAAGTTTACAAAATTCTTTTCTTCGTTCTTCCGTCAAAGGTGGGACGTTGATGCGAATTATTTTTCCATCGTTATTGGGAGTAAAACCTAGATCACTTGTTGAAATTGCTTTTTCAATTGACGCTAGCGATCCTAAATCGAATGGTTGAATCGCTATAGTTTGAGAATCAGGAGTTGAGACAGTAGCTAGAGATTTTAGTGGTGTATCTGCTCCATAATATTCAACAGATATTCTGTCTAACAAGGACGTATTCGCTCTTCCTGTTCTAATAGTATTGAAATTTCTTTGAGCTGCTTCTACAGATTTGCTCATTGAGGTTTTTAACTCTTGATTTGTCATTTTGGGAAAATTGATTTTAAGAAGGGTTGAAAATTTTCAGATTTAACTTGAATTAGATATTCTTGATCCAATTGACTCACCACAAATAGCCTTGGCAATATTTCCAGGTTGGAAAATATTAAAAACAACTATTGGTATTTTATTGTCTTTGCAAAGGGCAATGGCAGTACTGTCCATAACTCCTATCTCGTTAGCCAAAACATCCTGAAAAGTGAGATTGTCATATTTGACAGCATCAGAGAATTTTTTAGGATCTCGATCGTATACTCCATCAACTTTTGTCGCTTTGAAGACAACCTCAGCATTTATCTCAGCTGCTCTGAGTGCTGCAGTCGTGTCCGTTGTGAAGAAAGGATTACCGCATCCTCCGCCAAATACAACCACCCTGCCCTTCTCAAGATGTCTGATAGCTCTTCTTCTAATATAGGGTTCTGCAATCTGCTGCATGTCAATAGCAGATTGGACTCTTGTAGGGACGCCTGCTCTTTCTAATCCGTCTTGCAATGTGATTGCATTCATAACAGTAGCTAGCATCCCTACATAGTCAGCGGTAGCTCTGTCCATACCCGCTGCTGAACCTTTTAACCCTCTAAATATATTCCCACCCCCAACGACAATTGCTATTTGAGTCCCATTTTTTACTACTTTTGAGACATCCTTGGCAATAGCTTGAACGATTTCAGGGTCAATTCCATAAGGTTTTTCACCCATGAGAGCTTCACCACTGAGTTTTATAAGTGCTCTAGAGTATGCCATGAAAAATCTATATCCAATTGACAGTAGCAAGTTCTGAGAGAACGTCTTGATATCTGTATTGGTTCCCTTGCGATGGAAATATTTTTAAAATTTTAATTAA
>MDTG01420044.1_pt1 | contig 15167 bp, 20 predicted proteins | sample 811421 | NCBI WGS metagenome assembly MDTG01 (sample SAMN05326645, study PRJNA326480) | marine metagenome | isolation source: seawater | place: Pacific Ocean: South East | collected 2011
AAAATATAAGGCTGCTGTGGAGGGACTTAATAAAAGGACGACAATCCAGGGAGATGAGCCAGGAACTTTTATAGACTCAGATGGGCAAATTTGCAACCTCCCTGAGATCAAACAAAGAAGAAGACATTTAAAATTAACCAAAGTATAAGGAGGTCACTTAGGCTGACTGGCATTAACCAAAAACGGCCTCCTATACTAAAAATATAAATTATGGAAGACTTTAAATATTATAATAATTATTTACAAGGGCTGCGGGGAAAATGGCCTCAAAGGCTCAAAAATGAAGAGGTTTTTAATCTTCTCAATCCCTACCGCTTAACTATCCTAGATGAAACAGGCATAGATATTTTAGAGAACACTAGAAAAAGACAGGTGGTAGATCTTCGTAGAATTTTCTGCTATCATAGTAGGTATAATTTGTCGGAAGGTCTTACATACGCAGATATAGGAGATTATTTAGACAAACACCATGCGACTATAGTTCATACAGTAAAGCAATACTCGGATTTATATAGAACTGATATAAGCTTTAGAGCAAAAGCAAACTATTTCATCTTTAAATTTCAGACAATAGATGCTGTAGAAGATCTCTACCCTTATAAGAGAAGGCTCTTTGATATGGTCAAAGGAATAAGCGAGGGAGATGCTGCAAAGGTTTTGAATTTAATCGACAAGCAAGACATACAAGTAGAGTCCGAAACCCTAGAACCTATAGAGAATGAGTAAAGATCCTGCGTTTCTTTTATATAGCTCAGATTTTTTGACTGGAGTCTCAGATTTAACAATGGAGGAGCGAGGACAGTTTGTGACTTTGCTTTGTTTACAGCATCAAAAAGGACATCTATCTGAGAAACTTATGCGATTGCAATGCGGTGGCATTCCCAATGCAGATGTATTGGCAAAGTTTCGCAAGGATAGAAAAGGTCTTTACTTCAATAAGCGTATAGAGGAGGAGAGAGAAAAAAGGGCTGCCCATTCTGAAAAGCAACGCTTAAATGCCTATAAACGGTGGAATAAAGAAAACACAACTCTTAAACAACTAGAAAGCAATGGCAATGCCACGGCAATGCCTTTAGAAAATGAAAATGAAAATGAAAATATAAATAGAAATAAAAATGAAAATAGTTTGGAGGCAAAAATTATCGAAAAATATCCCTTCGAAGACTTCTATGATCTCTACGCAAAGAAAAGATATAGAACAAAAGCAGAGAGAGAGTGGAAAAAGCTTAGTGATAACAGAAGAAGGCTTGCCATGGATCATACACAGAAATTTGTTGTATCGGAAGAAAAGCAATTTAGACCCGACCCCCACAGATACCTTAGAGACAGGGGTTGGGAAAACGAAATAATAGTAAAACAAAATGGACAAAAAAGAGATTATTCAGAGCTCGAAAAAAAGCTCGCTCAAACTACAGAATAAGGACAAACCATTTACTCCCTCAACTGTAGGCATGAGAGAAATTATAGAGGGCAAGAGCTCCATGACTCTTCAGGCATTAAGAAGAGAGCAAAACTATAAAAGTGCTAGAGTCTTTGTGACTGTTTGGGTTGTAAAGCTCCAAGAGACCCTAGAGGTAAAAAAGAAAATGGGAGACGATTCAATCTTAATGGCCTCAGATTTAATCCTGGAAGATTATTACTACCTAACAGGAGCAGATCTTAGACTCCTATTTAAAAGAATTGTCACGGGACATTACGGGGTCATGTACGAGAGTCTAACCATAGATAAGCTTATGACCTATTTTTCTTTATACGCAAAAGAGAGGTGGACAGAGGCAGAGAGAATATCATTAGAAAATCACAATCAATTTAAAAATAAATACAATGGATAACATCACACTAAAAGGAAGTATAGTAAAGATAAAAGACCTTGAGTTAAAAGGGGTAACCAATTTTAAAGTAAGGGAGTTTTGGCTTCATTTTAAATCAGGAAAAAATGAGGAATATTCGCAGACAGTAACTCTGCAAACGACAGGAGATAGAACAGAGCTGCTAGATAAGCTAAAACTAAACGAGGTAATAGTGGCTCACATTAATATCAAAGGGAATATATGGCAGCCAAAAGACGGAGGAGAAGAGAGAGTCTTCAATAGTTTAGACTGTTGGAAAATAGAAACACAGGGAGAAGAGAATAAGCAGGAGGCCTTAGTCCCTGAGGAAGATGACCTCCCCTTTTAATAATTTAAAACTAAAACACATGAATAAAAAAAAGATGAGTAATAGTGACAGAGCTTGGAACTATCATTTAGTAACAGAGGCAATAAATAACATCTATGGACTGGATAATGAGTTTAAGATAAAAATGATAAAAATGGTAAAGGATGATTTTATCATGAGTCACTTGAGAGACGTATATAAGGGTACGAAGAAAAATGACAAAACAATAAAGAAATTACTAAAATAGGCGGTGTTAATTAAAAAGGTTTGATCCACCTGTTAAGAGAGTCCGCCACCAAAGGGTTTTGACTCAACTCTGTTTTTAATGCTCTCTTAACTACGGATTACATTTTTAATTAGTTAATTTTTTGGTTTAATTCAAAACCCTTCTGAAGCCCTAAGAGATTACTCTTCCCTAGCTGAGTTTCTCATTGTGCATAAAGGAGGGTTTTTTGTTTAAAACTTCATTTGCTTTTCTCATTAATCATGCTTTAATTTTGTTAGTGCCAGTTAGCCCTATGTATATATATGGGCTACATTAGAAAAAGACAAAACAAATACGGAGCTGTTAAGCAGACCTTCAAAGGGAGATCCTACCACTCTAAGAAGGAGGCGGCCTACGCTCAAACCTTAGAACTTAGAAAGCTAGCAGGAGAGATCACCGAGATCATACCGCAATACCCCCTTAGACTTTATGTCAATGGAAAAAAGATCTGCAATTACTTCATTGATTTCTGCTGTATTCTAAAAGACGGCTCCAAAGAACTTATCGAGGTTAAAGGATTTCAAACAGATGTATGGAGGCTTAAGTGGAAACTTACCGAGGCACTACTTGAAGAGATCGAACCCGATGCTAAACTAATTTTAGTAACATGAAAAAAAGAGATGCGATAAACTACATCGCAAAAAAATATGAACAAATAAAAAAACAGGTGAGAGACATTGAAAAAAAATACTTTAAAACAGATAAATCTTATCATGAAGATGTCACTCAAGACCTGTTTATTAAAATTCAGGAGACGATAGAAAAATGCGAAGACGAGGACTGTGTAGATAAATTTGTAGACCGATATTTCTCAGACGATACGTTTTATACTTATATACCAATTAAAAACTTGATTATCGAAACGCTTAGAAAAGAGAAATTTTATGTCCCCCTATCGGAGGCGAATACTACAGGGCTTATAGATTATCAAAGCGACATAACTCTCCCAGGAGAGAAGTCAATCAATGATAAAATTGATGTATATGTCAAAGGATTTATGTTTAAAGACAAAAAAATATGGGAGCTCTACCGATATGAATTTAAAGGGCACACCCTAAAGATGAGTAAAGAGACAAAGGTGGCAGTATCTACAATTTATAGAACTGTCAAACGAGTCAAACTTAAAATAAAAAACAAATTAAAAGACATTTATTATGGCTAAAAGCAAAGGACTAGGAGACACAATAGAGAAGTTCACTAAAGCAACTGGAATCAAAAAAGTCGTAGAGGCAATTTGGGACTCCTGCGGATGCGATAAAAGAAAAGAGCAACTCAATAAGCTTTTCCCCTCTAGAAACAAAATAGAATGTTTGGAGCAGGATGAGTATGAATATTTAAAAGAATTTTTCAGCACCTATCTTAACTCAATAAGCTATGAGCAGCAGGATAGAATCATTGAAATCAATAACAGGATCTTCCATGAGAGAAGAGAGGTTAGCTCTTGCGGATCATGTGTCGCTCCAGTAATTGAAAACTTGAAAAAAGCATATTTGCAATATGAAGAAAAAGGAGAAGATCCAAAACCTAAAAGCAAATCCAAACAATCCAAGGCTAATAAAGGATCAAAGATTTAAAAAGGCAGTAAGATCATTAAAGGAGTTTCCTGAGATGTTAGAGAAAAGACCAATAGTAGTGAATGAAGATTTAATCATCTTAGGAGGCAATATGAGATACCAGGCAGCGAAGCATTTAAAGTGGCAAGAGGTATGGATAGATGTAGCGGAAGGGTGGAGTGAAGAAAGACAAAAGGAGTTCACTATAAAAGACAATGCCTCCTGGGGAGAATGGGATATGGACATGCTAGCAAATGAGGGATGGGATTTAAAAACTCTAGAAACCTGGGGGCTAGAAATGCCAGTCAAGTTTTATGATGTAGAACCGAGAGAAAAAAAAGAGAAAAAAGAAAAATGCGAGTACTGTGGTAAATGATTGGGAATTAACATTAGGATTTTATCCAGGCCTGCTTATAGGTTTTAGAACTTATGAGCACAAAGACTGTACAGACTATGTTTTGTACGCTCCTTTAATAGATATATGTTTAACAATTTATGACTCATGAGAGAAAAAAAACAAATTAACTACATAAAGCTAATAGATCATTACAAAGACACTCTGAAATATGCTAGAAAAGAAAACCATATTGAGTATTTAAAAGAGAGGGTATTGCTAATGAAGTTAAAACACATAAAACAGCTTAAGACAGTTCAAGTATAATACAGAGAAAAAACACAGAGCAAAATGGCAAACGAAGAGAACTTAATACCATTTAAAAAAGGACAGTCAGGCAATCCAAAAGGGAGACCGAAGGGTGCAAAAAATAGATCGACTATAGCTCGTAAGTGGCTAGATGTCATGCAGAAAGGAATAGACCCTATTAACCAGGAGGAGAAAATATTAAGCCAGGAGGACTATATGTGTTTAGCTCTTCTAAAAAAAGCGAGGCAGGGAGATGTGCAGGCAGCTAAACTTCTTTGGGACTCAGCTTATGGACAGGCAAAAGAAACAATAGACCAAAACATAGATCTTAACCAGGTAGACTTCAGAGAGCTATTTAATTTCAAGAACAAAAAAAAGTAAGTGGAGTTTAATGAGAAGTACAAAGCCTTTTGGAACGACTCTAGATACACAATACTCACAGGAGGAAGAGGAAGCGGAAAGAGTTACTTCGTAGGAGCTTTCCTTTTAGGCCTTACATTTGAATCAGGCCATGTTATCCTATACACTAGATACACATTAAGAGCAGCAAGCATATCAATCATTCCTGAATTTAGAGAGAAAATATCCATGCTAGACATGGAGGACATGTTTTATATCACAAAAGATGAGATCATAAATAAAGCCTCAGGAAGCAAGATAATTTTCAGGGGAATAAAAACCTCCTCAGGAGATCAAACAGCTAACCTGAAATCTCTAACAGGGATCACAACCTGGGCTATGGAGGAAGCGGAGGAGATAGATGAAGAGAGCTTTGATAAGATCGATTTATCAGTAAGGCATAAGACCAAACAAAACAGAGTGGTGCTTATTTTAAACCCTAGCACAAAAGAGCACTTTATTTATCAAAGGTTTTATGAAGATAGATCCGTCAATCCAGGGAGCAATATCACAAAAGAAGATGTGACATATATCCATACAACCTACCTAGACAATTTAGAGAACCTCTCAAAAAGCTACATCAAACAAATAGAGCAAATGAAAAAGAGGAGGCCTCAAAAATATGATGCTGTAATCAAAGGGAATTGGATAGAGAAAGCTGAAGGGGTAATCTTCACTAACTGGAAGCTAGGAAAATTTGTAGAAGTATCTCCAAGTGTGTTTGGCCAAGACTATGGATTTTCCACAGACGAAAATACTCTGGTAAAAACCTCCATAGATAAGGATAAGAAAATCATTTACATTAAGCTATGCTTTTATCTGAAGGGATTAACAACCTCCCAAATAAGAGAGCTAAATAAAAAGCATGCAAAAGAGTCTCTAATTGTAGGGGACTCAGCAGAAGGGCGATTAATTCATGAGCTCAAGTCTAGCTGCAATATAGTGCCAAGCATAAAAGGACAGGGGAGCATAACTTACGGGATAGCACTTTTGCAAGATTATGACCTTATCATAGATGACTCAGAAGATAGCCAACCCCTTATTAAAGAATTAAATAACTACAGTTGGCTAGAGAAGAAAAGCTCTACTCCTATCGATAAATACAATCATGCTATAGATGCCTTAAGATATGCTGTGAGCTATCAGTTAAAAAACCCTACAGCAGGAGAGTATCATTTTTTATAAAAAAGTAGACCGATTAAATAATTGTAAGACGTTTTATATATATAGATTCAAATGGTTAAAACAAAACTAACAGTCCCAAGTAAATTGTCAGAGATAACATTAGGGCAATATCAAAAATTTGCCAAGATAGCGGAGAAAGATCAGGAAGAAGATTTCTTGCAAAAGAAAATGATAGAGATTTTTTGCGGAGTGCCTTTAAAGTATGTAGATAATTTTAAGTACACCTCCATAAAAAAAGTGACTACTGTCTTAGTACAGATGTTTAAAGAAAAGACAAATCTCATTGAGAGGTTTAAAATGGACGGAGTAGAATATGGATTTATCCCTAAACTAGATGACATGAGCTTTGGAGAGTATGCTGACCTGGATCAACTCATGAAAGACTGGGACACAATGGACAAAGCTTTAGCCGTTTTATATCGACCTGTGAAGAAAAGTTATTCAGGCAGGTATATCATAGAGGAGTATGATGTAGACAAAACAAAGCCAATGGCAGGGATGCCTTTAGATGTGGCCTTTAGTGCAGTTTTTTTTTTAGTCAATTTAAGCGAGGAATTAATGAAGCATACCCTGCACTATTCAGCAAAGGCTCTGAAGACTTTGACACCTCAGCAAAAGCAAGTTTTCATGACACCTTCGGGTGGTTTACCTCACTCTATCAAATGGCTCAGGGAGACCCTACAAAATTTAGCAGAGTAGAAAAATTAAACATAAACACCTGCCTTACTTACCTAACATTTGTAAAGCAGAAAAATGAAATTGAAGCAAAAGAAATAAAAAGAAAAAGCCGTGGAAGATAAGGACAAGTTAATAGACGATTTATACGATAGAGACTTTTTAGAAGATAGCGAAGAGATCATTTTAAGCGATGGCTTTGAGGAGGCTCTTTTAGGGATAAGCGTAGGTAAGAATAAAATTGCAGTATATAGTTTTTGGAAAGCTTTAGACTGTCTTATGAGATCAAACAACGAACTCTCTTTTGATGAGGCTTACGACTGGTTAGATAGTTTCTCCCAGGAAAAAATAAAACATGTAGAAGAGCTCACACCGATTTTTATTAAAACAATATGAACACATATTTTGACGTAATAGAAGACATTAAAAACCTGGCTCAGGCAGAGCCATTTATAAACACAGTTTCTTCAGGAGACATCTCTGAAGTAAACCTAGACAAAACAACTATTTTTCCCCTCTGTCATATCTCCATTGACAATGTAGAGCTGAGTCCTAGACTAAGCAACTTAAGGGTAAGTATGATTTTAATGGACATTGTAGACATCTCTAAGGAAAGCAATACAGATGCTATCCGAGGAAACAACAATGAAATGGATGTCCTTAATACTCAGCTTGCAGTTGCTAGCAGAATACAGTCTCTTCTCGAAAGGACTTCAACTCACAAAGATTCTTACCAGTTGGAGGGGACTTTTAGTTGTGCTCCATTCTCTGAAAGGTTTGAGTCTAACCTAGCAGGGTGGAATGTAGAATTTAATGTGTCAGTACAAAACCCGATGACTAGTTGCTAATGGCAGAATTTACCTCCTTTTTAAATAAAACAAGATTTGCTCTACAGGCTTTTGCTGAAGATGTAAAAGACAGGGCTAGGAAAAATCTTATAAACCCTAAAAACAATCGAGGGAAAAAAGGAGTCAAAGGAAAGCTGTACAATGCGATTGACTATAAGCTTTCCGATAACGGCATGAAGGTTAGCTTTCCATTTTGGAAAGATCTTAAATACGCAAAGTATGTAGAGTATGGAGTCAAAGGAGTTGGGTTTGAACAGGAAAGCAAAGTAAGAAATCGAAAAGAAGAGAAAAGCTTAAGAGGCTACTCTTTTTCTAAAGGAAAAAAATCTCTTCCGATAAACATATTTGACAAATGGGTCATTACTAGAAAACTAGCTCCAAGAGATGCACAGGGAAAGTTTATAAGCAGAAGAAGCCTCAAGTTTGCTCTTGCTAAAAATGTCTACAGAAGAGGGATAAGAGCAAAGCAATACATGGAGCCTACTTTCAGAAGTGCTTTTAAAAAATTACCTCCTCAACTAGAAGATGCCTTTGCTAAAGATGTGGATGCTTTTCTAGCTTATGTTTTAGAACCTTATAAAAAAGATTAATGAAAAAAATAAATGTCAGAAGCCCCTACTACGTTACGGTAGACAGTTTCATAGCCCCTCCAAAAGTTGTGCCTGCACCTTCAGGGACATACTATTACCTCAATGTATTTAGTGAGATATACGGAGTAAATGTAAGCTCTTATACGCAGGCTCAGTTTGAGGCTTTAGTTTGTGAAAGTTGTACTTATACCTGGAAGCTTTCAGACGGAAACATCACTCAACTAATAGGTGAAGGCGTTACGAAAGACGACTGCGGAGAAAGCACTTGCAACGAACATGTACAATACACAACCTACAAAGCACAGAGAGTCCCTTTAGAAGTAGGAGACTCTATTTACACAAACGCAGACACTCCTGCCGTAGCAACCTCCCTTACAGGAGTAGTCGCTTCTAACTCTATAAACAACCCTACAAGCTCTACAGATGTCGGAGAGGCAGTATGCTTTGGAAGCAAAAAAAGAATTAAAAGAATTTATACTGTAGCAAGTGGGGTGGTAACAAGTTATGTAGAGCCTGACAACCATTGTAGCACCGACAGCAATCCAATAACAAGTACAGAGTCCAATGTCGTATGCGGGCAAACAATTAATCAGGCATCATTTACAGGCGTAAGAAAATATCATTTAAAAAGTGCTAAAGACACAGGGGATTATACTTTCACAATTACAGGGAATAATAGCCCAGTTAAATTTACCGCTACCTGGGGGACTACTTCTGCAACAACAAAATATATCGGGCACAGCGATTTCTCAGACGCTCTTCTCTCGCAAGGGATTACAGCAGGAGAAATGGACTTAGCAGATCCGTCTTCAAAATTAAGCAAAACACTTACCTTAAATAAGACAGCTCAGGATCCTATGTTAGTAACTCTTGAGGCAAAAGCAGACGTACAAAATGACAACTATAAAATTGTTTTTAATTGTCCTGTCACACCTGACAATGACGACTCTGACACTTCTACTCTAACCTTTGACAGTAATACTTATATCAATTTATGGACAGGATATGACCCTGTCTTTGCAGCAGGTAGTGGAAGCTCTATTGGTAGTACTTGGACAGGAACTCTAGAGACGGTTAGATCAGGGGCTCTTAAAACTAGCTTGCTGTCTTTTTATGCAGACGAGGCAGACTATAACTCCAAAGTCTCAATACAGCAAGTCCCTTGGAGTGATAACATCATTAACTATTCAACGGGAGCTGTAGATCCTATTGGCTCTTTTAACTATCCTTTTTTGAGTCAAGCGGGACATCGTACTAGCTCAGGGTTTAAAATGGTTAATATTATTTTTGTCTCAGCAGCAAAAGGGTACTATTATTCTAATGAAGTTTTAGCTCATAATTGTATACAAATAGGAACTGGTAATCCAAATACTCCAGGTGCTTACTTAGGAAACAGACTACATCATTTAGGTAGAACTTATAGCAGCACCCCTTATGGAACGCTTGCCTCTTATATTGTTATGTTAAATGAAAATTCAGGGTCTTATGACGTAGGAGAAGGTAGATCTAGTCAAAGCTTTCAAAATCTTTTAAAGCAAATTAGCAGGGGCTACATTACAAGCTCTTCAGAAGATAATAGAGGTTTTGAATATCAAGCCCCTAGTGAGAGCTTAGATGCTTTTCACAAACCGAGTGGAAAATTTTACAATACAAGCTATGCCAATCTAATCAAATACGACTGGTCTTTAGACGGTGCTTATCGATCAATTTCAACAAGTAATCTACATACCTTATTAATAGGCTATTTAAACAATTTAGGCTATAGAGACGGTAGTGGAGGCAATTTAACTTAAATTTTATGGCAACAATAAGCAATGCTACATTAAAACTATGGGTCTACCAGGGAGACTTCGGGGCAGATAAACCTATCACTCCCACATACACTCTATACAAAGAAAAAGCTTCTTCAGAAAATACTATCGTATTTGAAATTAGTGAACTTGTAAAAGACTTTATTATTGTAAGTTTTACAGGAGATTTTAGCTCAATCAAACAAACTGCCTGGGCAGAGTGGGAGATAACAAGAGTCTTTGACGATGCCTCCACAGACACTATAAAAGAAAGTGCAATCGCTTTTAACGGTTACGGCTACTTTGAGGACGGAATTAATCCTGAGCTCTCTAAGGGGCTTTTACAATCAAATACTATAGTCTATCATAAAAGCGGAGATGACTTCTATCTGCCTATCTATAGTGCGGCAAATGGAGCGTATGAGGTTAAATATTACGAAGGGGCGAGTGTTTCTCAGACAGTAAACTACGGGAGCGTGTGTAAGCCCATTTCAATAGACATGACCACAGAGGGCATGGACGATACTTCAAACTATACGCTAGACAAAACAGAGATCTGTGACTCTAGCTCAGACAATATTGTAACCACTTCTGTAGTGACATCTTCTCCCACAAAAGTAGAAGTCACAGACACGGCAGGCAATGTGACTACAGTAACTGTCAATCATATTGAGGAATGTTTAAACACCCCTTATAGATGTAGCTTTATTAATAAGTTTGGAGCGATTCAAAATTTATACTTCTTTAAAAGAAGAGACGAGAGCGTAGACATTAGCAAAGAGGAGTATACTTCAAACACAATAGCTACTCCTACAGCTACAGAGCTAGCAGAGGCAATATCTCCCTCCTCGGTAAGCTACAGCAAAAACAAACCAGTCAATAAAATCTTCAATGTAAAAGCAAAGAAAAAGCTCAAACTAAATACAGGATATGTAGACGAGAGCTTCAATGAGGTCATGCAGCAGCTTATGCTTTCAGAGCAGGCATGGATTTTAGAAGATGGAGAGGTCTATCCAATCAATCCTGTGACAAGCTCCATGCAATATAAGACTAGACTTTGGGATCGCTTAGTAGATTATCAAATGGACTTCGAGTATGCTTATGACGAAATAAATCAAATCAGGTAGTGAATAAAGTACAGCTATACATAGAGGGAGAAAGGGTCGATCTTTTTGAAGACGAAACAATAGATCTAAGCTTAACGATACAAGATGCTAAAGATCCCGCTAAGATATACACAGACTTTAGTCAGAGCTTTACCATAGCAGCTACTGAGACAAATAACAGGATTTTAAAACATTATTACAGGCCTGAGATAGCAGCCTCCGCAACCATAGACCCCAGGAAAAAACTATCTGCTCTTCTGTCGATAAATTATGTGGATTACAAAAAAGGACAGGTAAGAGTGGAGGGAGTTTCTGTAGAAGATGGGAGGCCTAAAAATTATAAGATTACTTTCTTTGGAAACACGGTGACCCTTCCCGATCTTTTCGGAGAAGATACTCTAGCAGATATAAATGAACTAAACGACTACTCACACACCTACTCTTTTACTAATGTTAAAACAGGATTTACCTCTAGCCTCTCAAGCGGAGTAATTGTCTATCCATTAATCACACACACGAAGAGACTATACTACGACTCTCCAGGATCGGACACAGCAGATGGCAATTTAGATTACAACGCTTCCTATGCAGATAGAGGGCTAGCCTACACGGATTTAAAACCTGCCATAAAAGTAAAGGCAGTACTAGATAAAATAGCAACTCACTACGGGCTTACTTTCAGCTCTACCTTTTTCGACAGCTCTACCTTTGGGGAGCTATTCTTATGGCTACACAGATACAAAGGACAGCTTCAGTCAGGAGCAGGAGTTGAAGTCACAGAGCGGATCAGTAACTGGACGACCACAGATACAAACATTTTCTCTTATACCCTTGGAGGGATCTTTGTTTTTGACACTTACAACTATGGTTATACTAGCCAAAAATATGAGTTTGGAATAACCGTCACTCCTGTTCAAGCAGGAAAATATACGATTAAAATGTATGACGGGGAAGAGGTTTTAGAGGCAGCAATAGACAGGACATCTACTCAAACCATTAACAGGACAGTCTCTTCAAACACTAATGAAAAGTCAGGACACAGAGTCTATTTTGAAATAAGCTCTAGCGGAGGGATCACAGATTTTAGTGCAACTCTCAGCACTACAAAAACAGTAATAGACACAGGGACTACAACCATTACCTCCACCGCATTTACCTCTAGCACAAACTCTCTACTGGATAGAGTCGTCATTACAGACAATGTGCCAAACATGAAAGTCATGGACTTTATGAGTAGTATTTTTAAGACATTTAATCTTACAGCTTATGTGAAATATGAAGGCACAGGGAAAGTCTATATAGAAACTCTAGACACTTACTACAACTCAGGAGAGACTCTAGACATTACAAAAGAAGTAGACACAAAATCCGTGACTGTAGATAGAGCCCTTCCGTATAAAAAAATAGAGTTTAAATATCCTGAAGCAAAGACCTATCTAACAAGTAAAAGGAACCAAGTTGTAGGAGGTACTCCTTTGGGGAGTTTAATTCATGACGGAGGAGACACTTATGACGGAGGAGATTATAGCATAGAGACAAAATTTGAGAAGATACTTTATGAGAGAATAAGCGACAGCACCTCAGGATCTGCTACCAATATTGGGTGGGGGTGGTTTGTAGATTATAAGAATGATATTACCAAAGTAGACTCCTTAATAAGCAATCCACTTTTGTTCTTTAATGTAGCTACAGACTCCTCTCCTAACAAAATAAGTTGGATCACAGACTCTCATGCAGAGGTAACTACCTATAATCGCCCTGCAAATATTAACAGCGACAGGTCTATGAGCCTGCACTTTGGCTCTGAAGTAGATGAGTACAATCTCGAACTAAATACAAATTCGCTCTTCTCAAATTACTATCAAACCTACATCAATAGGCTATTTAACAGAGCGACAAGGATTTACAAATATGATGCTAAACTTACCGCTTCACTTATTCAGCGTATTGACCTGAGTGACACGGTAGTAATTTTTGATAAGCACTATTTAATTAACAAAATCAACTTAAACCTGGTCACAGGAGAGGCTAAAATGGAACTGATAAACAAATGATCGATCAAATTTTAAGCATGTTAGAGCTAGTAAAAAAAGATACTAAGAATTTAGGGCAACTCTCTAGAATAGCCCTTGGTAAAAACAAGCTAGCAGAGTCATTAAAAGAAATAACCGAACTAATAAAACTATAAGACATGGCACAGGAGTTAGAAATGGAGCTAAAGGTAAATGCTAACCAGGCGGATGGCAAGCTAAATGACATTGCTTCAGAGATAAAAACCATTAATAAGCACCTTAAAGAAACTCAGAAAAAAGGAGATAAGGCTTTAGAGTCTATTGGCAAAGAAGCTAAAAAAGCTAGTAAACAAACTGAGAAACTAGAGAAAGGTTTTAGCAGGATAGGAGGCTTATTAAAGGCAGGCCTAGGACTTGCTATTTTGCAGAAGGGAATGTCCATGCTATCGGATACATTTTCACAAAACCAAAGGACTCAGGACGAGCTAAACGTACAGACTGGAATTTTAAGGGCATCTTTCACTCAGTTTGTAGATGGCCTTTGGACTGCTTATGATGCAGCAACAAGTGTTGGAGGTATCTTTGAGAATATAGGTAATATGTTTAGAAATTGGTGGAACGGTACTTTAAAAGATGGGCAGATAAGAGTAGAGCAAATGGCCTTGGCTTGGAATAAAGCAAATTTAGCCGTGCAGGATTTCTTCGGTGCAGATCCTAAAAAACTGGAAGAGCTTAACAATAAGGTAAAAGAGTCAGAGCAAACTTTAAGACAGCTTCAAGACGAATTTAATCAAACGGCTAGCAATCAAAAAAAGACTCTAGACACCATTAAAAATCAGAGCAATGAGATAGGAAAAAACTTTGCCAAGACGATACAATTTGATTATGATGCAGAGAGAAAAAGACAAAGAGAGATCGTAGAGCTTAGAAAAAAGTCTGCTTTAGATGCAGCAGAAAATGAGAAATTGATTTTTCAAAAACAAAGAGAAGCAGAGGTACTAAGACAGACAAGAGACGACATTAGAAAACCTTTAGAGGAGAGGTTAAAAGCAAATGACGAGCTTAAAAAAGTTTTGGAAGAGCAGGAAGCAATGATGAGAAAAAACGCTCAATCTGCTTTAGACCTAGCACAGAAACAATTAGCTACAGACAAGACAAATCTAGAATTTCAGCTTGAAGTATTAAGAGCAGAAAAAGAGCTTTTAGATATTGATGAAATGAAGGAAGGCTTTATGTCCGAACAGCTAACTAATGAAGCTTCACTTCAAGAAGAGATTAAAGACAGACTACAAACAGAGGTAGAGGGAGAAAATATTAGGGTCATTGAAAAGAAAAAAGCAAATGCTGAACTAATTAAAGATGAGGTTTTAAGAATTGAGGCTCTAAAAGTAATTAATGAAGAGGAGAAAGTTTTAGAACAGGAGAGACTTCAGGCAGTAATTGACAACGCCCATGCAGGAACTCAGGCAAAGGTAGATGCAGAGCAGGCCTTATATGACTTCCAATCACAAAATAAAATAGAACAAGATCAACTGGACTTACAGTTAGCAGAAGCGAAAAAACAACGTGTTAAAGAAGGTTTAGACGCTGTTATTAATGCTGCGGGTGCAGAGTCTAAAGTCGGGAGGGCTTTAATGATAGCAAAGCAGGTACTAGCAGCAAAAGAGCTTATCATGAACGCAAAAAGTCAAATAGCAAAAGCAAATGACACGGTAGTTAAAGCAGGGCTAAATGCTGCTGAGGCTTCTACTGAAGTTGCAAAAGGAGGTGCTAAGGCTGCTGCTGCTGCACCGCCTCCGCTAAACGTACCTTTTATACTTTCCTTTGCAGCTACTGCTGTAGGGATCGTAGCGGCAATGAAATCTGCTGTAAAATCTGCAAAAACTGCTGCTTCTGCTGCGGGAGGCGGAGGGTCTTCTGTAGGAGACATACAAGCTCCCAAGC
>MDTG01426389.1_pt1 | contig 15167 bp, 12 predicted proteins | sample 811421 | NCBI WGS metagenome assembly MDTG01 (sample SAMN05326645, study PRJNA326480) | marine metagenome | isolation source: seawater | place: Pacific Ocean: South East | collected 2011
AATGTTTTCTCTCTTATAAAAAAAATAGATGATCAACGAAGAAAAATGATTTCTATATTAAAAAATGTTAAAAATGATATTCGTTTTTATAATTCACTTCAGAAAAGCAAAAATTATCATTTAGAACCTGAACAAAAAGAACGATTAAAACATTTATATGATAAAAAAAAAGATATTATGGGTCAAATTTTAATTCTAAAAAGTGCTCCTTCAGTGATTGATCAAATGTTTAAAAAAGAAATAGAAAATGCTGAAATAATTCGTAAATCAAATAATATTTTTAATTGTTGGAAAAGTAAAAAAAATGTACAGGAACCTATTTATATGAATAATTTTGTAAGAAGTTTAATGGATCCTTTTAATGATGACTCATGTAAATTTACGTCTTTTTCTAATATTTAATCAATAATTTCCATTATTTTACGTTTATCAGTTTGTGTATTATTAATATAATTGTCCATATTTGTTTGATTTTTCAAGTTTTCCATGTAAAATCTATATACATTTACGTCTTTCTTTTGTCCATATCTATGACATCTGGCAATTGCCTGATCTTCAACTGAAGGATTCCACGAGGGACTTACAAAATATATTTCATTATATTCTTGCAAATTCAAACCTTCACAACCCGTTTGTATTTGAATAATGAGTACCTTTATTTGTGAATTATTCAATATTTTTTTTTCTCTCATTAATTCCATTGCTACCATTTAATATGGATATTTCACTTTCATCGTAATATTTATTATATGTCAATTTGTCATATAATAAATACATCTCTTCGTTAAAGTGGCAAAATATAATTTTTCTATTATTATTATTATTTCTTTTTATTACATCTACTACACCATTTATTTTACTATTATTATTAAATAATTTAATATAATTCTCATTGATTAACTTATCATCTATTAATTCTTGAATTTTATATTTTAATAGCATTGGACTAATACATATTTGTCTTCCACGTAAATATTGCGTTAAATGTGAACTACATAAATATGATTTTAATTTAGTATCTTCTGTATTATTAAAATCAAAATGCTTATTTAACTCTTTTTCTTCTTCACTTTTCCATGTAACATTCACATTTATAATATTTAATTTCGGTAGTATAATACCAACTTCTTTCTTTTTTCTTCTCAATATTTTTTCTTCAATTAATGTGTCTATATTTTTCATTACGTATTTCCTGTCATAATTTAATATTGTAAATAAAGAAATTACATCATTAATTCTATTTTGTATAGGTGTCCCTGTAATACACCACTTAATTGAGCTTTTTAATTTTTGTGATGATAAATATTTCTTAGTTTTTCTATTTCTCATATGATGAGCTTCATCAAATATTATTCTATTCCATTCAATATCTACCAAATGATTTTCATTATTTAAAGATTTATTTTTACGTTCAGTATCTATTTGCGCTACTACTCCATATGTTGTCACTACTATTTTTGATTCTATTAATTTATCTTTTGTAATTCTATGTCGATTCACTCCATAATATATTAGCGGTTCTGTATTTAATTTACTTTTAATTATACTTACCCATTGATTTACTAATATTGATGGTAATACAATTAGCGTTCTTTTTTTTACATTTGAAACCATCAAACCTAAGGATAATATTGTTTTACCTAAACCCATTTCATCAGCTATTATACCACCTTGATTATTCATTTCATGCATCAAACACCATTCTAAACCTTCTTGTTGATATTTGTTACGATTTAAATTCGCAGTTTCAATAAAATTATTGAAACGGTGAATCATTTTATCAACATTTCTTACTGGTTTTATTACAAACTTTTGTTCCATTATTACTTTTTTGTTTAAACAATAAATTTTTATTATTATCAATTTTTCCGAAAAATAATCAATTTTTTTTTATTACTTATATTAATGAATCAACGTATTTCCTGGGATGAATATTTTTCAAAAATTGTTTCCGTTACAGCAGAACGCTCTCCTTGTGATAGATTACATGTTGGTTGTTTATTAGTTAAAGATAATCGCATTGTTAGTCAAGGTTATAATGGATATTTACCTGGTTGCCTTCATAAATCAATTGTTCGTGATAATCATGAACAAGCTGTAGTACATGCTGAACAAAACGCTATTGCTGATTGTGCTAAAAGAGGTGTTTCATGTAACGATTGTATTGCATATATTACTCATTATCCGTGTATTATTTGTACTCGTATTTTATTAGCATCTGGAATAAAAGAAATAAAATATTTACATGATTATAAAAACGATAATTTAGTTAATGTTTTTGCTAAACAACGAGATGTTAAAATTATTCATCTTAATTATTAATAATAATTATATTATATATGAAATATTTCAAAAATTATAAAAATATAATTATTATTTGTATATTAGTATTTTTTATACTTTTTCCCTTGTATAATTATGATAGTTACGAAAATTATAGCAATATTCAAGAATCACAAAGTTTTGGAAAAAATATAATTAAAAATGTTGAAAAAAAGAAAAAATCTATTTATGAATCTAGAAATCAAAAATATTTGATATATTCTGATAAATCAGATTTACAAACAATTAAATTATATAAAAAAGGTCCTGATTATTGGTTAACATTAAATGATCAAATTCAATTTCATAATAAAGAATATAGAATTTCTCATTCTATGCAATGTGATGTTGCTATGAATAAATATAAACCTCAAAATATTCTTATTTTAGGAGGTGGTGATGGATTGTTAGCTTCTTGTGTTTTAAAATATCCTTTTGTTAAAAGTGTAACTATGGTTGAAATAGATAAAAATATGATTAAAATGTTGGAAAAATCACCATTAATGAATTCCATTACAAATAATGTTGTTAATAATCCAAAATTAAAAATTGTAGTTGAAGATGCCAATAAATTCGTTTTTGAATATCAAAATTCATCAAAATATGATTTTGATCTTATATTGGAAGATATTGAGTGGGACTTTACAAAACAAAGTGTTGAAAATATAGATGTTGATGTTGATGTCGATAATTATGAATATTTTAAAAAACTGACTACAATGGGTAAAGTAATTAGTCTTACATTTTCTGATGAAGAAGATGAAGATAGTGAATTTTATGAAGATTTTCCTATTTTCACGAAATATTATTATGATGCTATTAAAAAATATGATAAACCTACATTTATTGAATATAAAGAAAACATGAATGAATTAATGAATGAACTCAAAAATGATTATGTAAACTTTATGGATAAATTTAAAATTAATAATTTTTTAAAATACAGTAAAATATTCATTTCATCGCAATTTTACGAACAAGAATTTGGTTTTGAAATGTATATGATAATTGAAAATTAAGCAGACATTTCCATCTTTATTGTTTTATAATGTTTGTAATTGTTAATTTCAAAATCTTCAAATTTATAATCATTTATATTTTCATATTTATTTTTAATATTTATTGTTGGAAATGGCATTGGTTTTCGCAATAATTGTTCTTTTAACGGTTCTACATGATTTTCATATATATGTGTATTACCTATAAAATGTACAAATTCATGTGGTATTAAATCACAATGATGTGCCAATAAATGTGTTAAAAATGAATATGAAGCTATGTTAAATGGGACTCCTAATCCAACATCTCCACTTCTTTGATACAAACAACAACTTAACCTATTTTCCTTATCAACATTAAATTGCATTAAAATATGACAAGGTGGTAATGCCATTTTATCTAACTGACATGGATTCCAAGCACTTAATACCAAACGCCTACTATAACGTTCTTTTGGATCTTTTAAAGCTTTTATAATATTTTCTAATTGATCTACACCCTTTCCATTATAATCAGCGTCACATGTAGTATATTCAGCATTGAAAAATCTCCATTGATGACCATATACTGGTCCTAAATCATTTTCTCTATTATCAAATAATCCTCTACTATCTAAAAATTCTCTACTTCCATTTGCATTCCATATTTTTACATTTTGTTCTATTAATATTTCATTATTTGTTTGACCCTTAATAAACCATAATAATTCTTTTAAACATGATTTCCATGCTAATTTTTTTGTCGTTAAAAAAGGTATTACTCCATTTGTTAATTTGAATCGCATGGATGTTCCAAATTGTACATAAACTTTACCATTTCTACCTTCTTCCAAATTATTATTTTTTAAGATATTTTCTATTAATAATAAATATTGATTTTCTTCACTACATGATCTGTTTATTAAATCAATATCTATTTTTAGTTCATTTGTAGTTATTTTACCATCTTCTTCTAATGACATTATAATTTAAAATAAAATAATACTTTTAAGTCTATTTACAATTTTCATAAAAATTGAATTCTATTATATTACATTATTATTAGGCAAATAAATGTTTTCTAATAATATTACATATGATTTTACATCTAAAGAATTAATTTTCAACAATTTAAAACAGCTTTTTAAAAATAAAAATGAATGGTATTTTCATGAAAACAATAATTCTATTGAATTCATTAAAAGACATTACGAACTTGACAATTTTAAAATTAATATATTTAAAAATCATATTGATCTAAATATTCCATTACAAAGATGTAGTTTTTATAAAAAATTTTATATACATGAATCAAATAAAATGATAGAATTAATAAAAAATCATATTTAAAATTTATTATTAAATTTACGATTAATTATATTTTTAGAGTATTATACAAATTACATTAAATCTAATTTATTTTTTAGTTCTCTTACTGTTTTTTTAACATCTTCTAATTTGTCATCTTTTGTTTCCCTTTCTTTTTTGTCACTATCATTATCATCAGTCATTCCTTCGAAACCAGCATCTTTACTATCTGCTTCTGCTTGATTAGTAATTGCTTCTAATGTTTCTAAAGCTTCATCTAATTCTTTATTACCGGTTGTTAAACCTTCTTTTGGTACACTAGAAAAATTTAACATTAACATTGGGATTGTTAATATTGCTACTAAAGCTAATAATCCCCACATTACTGTTTTTCTGTTTTTATTTGCGAGTTTATAAACTTGATCCAAAGTCATTATATATATTTTACTAGAAAAAGATTTTTTATTTATTTTCTTTTATATAATTTGCGAAACCAACGCTCTTTTCTAAATTAAATGATGTTTTCAAGTGTTCTTTTGCTATTTTTAATGTTTCTTTTTCTTCTGTATTTAATGATTTTAAATAATCATTCTTTTCTTTATTCAACTCTTGTACCTTGTTACTATTTTTTTTCATTTTTATTACGTTAATTTCATAATATGTTTTTTAATCAATTTTAAAGAAAATTGATTTTTTTTACCTTAATAATTGAAAATAAACTTATTTCATAAATAAACTTATTTTAATATGACAATAAATACACGTAGTAAATCATATAATTCATTTGATTTTGATGAATCAAGTAAATTATGGAAATCTAATAAAATATATTTAGGTAATGGTACATATAAATATAAAAAAAATACTATTTATGATTATTGTATTATGATATTACCTAATGGTAAGGATTGTAAATCAAAACGTTTGTCTAATAATTGCTTTTGCAGAAAACACGCAAAATATTAAATTTAATACAAAAACAAAAATATAAATTAAATATTACTGAAAATTAAACACATTTCTTCTTGTGTTTTTCCTATAAATGGTCTCAATAATTTTGAAATATTACTTTGTAATTTATATCCATTTTCTATTAAATAATTTATGATAATTAATATTTCATCGTTTTTTATTATTTCATTTGGATTGTCTGGATGATATAATATATTTAAACATTCTTGTGTATATTTACTTCGAAATCCTGATATTTGACTTGGTTTTTGTAATTTTGTTATTTTTTGTATTATTGGATCATTTTGTATTACAGGTGTTATGTAATATGCGTAAAAAATATCTTTAGGAAAATTGCTATTATATGGTATTCGTTTAATTGTAAAAAACATTTTTTAGTATGATTTTTATATTATAATATTATATAATATGTTTTCAATGAAAAGTTATATGACTGTTGATAGGCCAAGAGGAGAAGAAACAAAAAAAGTTGTTGTATTACCACCTGTTAATGGTGTAAAAATGGGTATATGGTATACCGAAGAAAAAATAGAAAAAAAATTAAAAGGATTACATTGGCGTCAAGAAAAAAAAACTGTCAATGTATTTAAATAAGTATTTAGTTACAAATTATAATTAGTTTTTATAATTAATTATAATTTATTTTTCATGAATGTTTCTTGTTTTGACTAATTTATTTATAGTTTGATTAAATCATAGTCTACAAGTACTTTAACACCGAGAGTGTTTCCGTTATTAGCAGAAATTGCTGTTGTGGTAACTAAATATAAGTTTTTAAGAGTCAATCCTGCTGTTATACCAATATTATTAACTGTTGTAACACCAGTAGTATTAAGATCTATATCAGATTGACCTGTAACACCAGCACCAACAATTTCTGTAGGACCAGCTACTGCGGAGTTTGCGGCTGTACCGGTAGTGGCACTTAATGATAAATTACCTACATGTACTTCTCCTGTTGTTCCTGTTACTTGGATATAAGCATTTTTAATTACTATATGTGTTGCACCTGATAAACCAGTAACATCTAAAGCGCCTAATTCAACAATAACATCACCATCTGCGAAAGCAGTAGGATCACCATTTACTGTAATATCTGCGTCTGTAAATAATTGACTTTTATGGCATACTAATGAATTAACTGCTACTTCTTCAGCAGCTAAACTAGTTGATATGATAGAAGTAGCAGTTAATTCACCAGTAATACCAACTGTGCTATCAAAAGTAGCACCTTCGTCAACATTAAAAGTGCCTTTGACAGTTGTTGCTGAACCAGATTTACCAACATTAACAGCATTTGCAGTTGAAGCACCAAGTTCTAATACACCTGCTGATGTAGTATCAACACCTTTTCCTGCTCCTTGTAAGACTGTAAGAGGTCCTAAACTAATAGTATTTATATCAGCGGCACCAAGAGCAACTGAAGTGGCGGTTGCTTTACCAAGTTCTAAAGCTGCAGCACTAGCAGTATCTATTTCTCCTTTAACAGTTACATCGCCATTAAGAGCAACAGCACCAGTACCAGTTGATAATGTAGAACTTCCACTACCACTAACACTACCAGTTACTTGGGAAGCATGTAAATTAGCTACTTGTGTGGTTGAAGTTACAGTCATTGGTGCTGTTCCATCATCAGCTTGAGATAATGTTAAAGAAGAAAATTTTGCAGGACCAAGATCACCACTGATTACTTCGCTGTTATTTGTTGCATTAGGAACGTATACAAATGGTTTACCTGTTGCGCTAGTATCCATACCGAAAAACCCTATTTTTGCAGAACCATCATTATAACGATATTCTACACCTCTATCTTTTGAATCAGCAGCGTTACCACCTAATGTCATGATTGGATCACTAACAGTCATAGCAACAGAATGAACTGTTGTTGTTGTACCATTTACTGTTAAATTACCTGTAACAGTCATTGCTGCGGCTGTTGTTAAACCATCTTTATCTACAACTAATTTGCTAGATCCTGCACTGTTTTCTACATTTAATAAATTAGCTGTTTGATCAGCAACACCTTTTACATTTAATGTTACTTCATCAGTTGTATCACCAATGATAGATGCTCCAGCATTAACTGTTAATGAATCATTTGCTGTTAAAGCAGTAAATGTACCTGCTGCTGGTGTATTTCCACCAACAATACCATCAAGAGCACTAGTTAATTGTGAAACAGTTAAAGAATTTACAGATAAATCAATAGCTGCTAAGTTATTTACAGACAAATCTGTAGCATTTAGATCTAAACTTGATCCAACACCTTCAACAATGGCTTTCTTTTGTGCTGCGCTTGTTGTAAGTGTACCATCTGATACATTAAGTGTTTTATCTGTTCCAACAGTTACATCACCAGTTACTTGGGAAGCATGTAAATTAGCTACTTGTGTGGTTGAAGTTACTTGTAATGGAGATACTCCTGTAGTTGCGTCAGATCTTAATGTAAGTGCTATTAAAGAATGAGTTCCAATATCAACATTAGCATCATTTGCACCAACACCACTTTTGAAAATTGCTAAGTTTTGTGCTGTGCTTGTTGTAAGTGTACCAGCTGAAATATTAATTGCGTTTGGTGCAAATGAAGCAGTTGTTAATGAGTTTACAGATAAATCAATTGCTGCTAATTTATTTAATGATAAATCAGTTCCACTTAAATCTAAACTTGATCCAACACCTTCAACAATGGCTTTCTTTTGTGCTGTGCTTGTTGTAAGTGTACCATATGAAACATCTAATGTACCACCTGAAACATCACCTGAAACAATTTTACCTTCCAAATTAGCTAAAAGTGTTGATACAGTAAAATTTTCCATATTTCCAACTGATGTTGGTTCGGAAGTTGTTGTACCCATTGTAAATTTTGCTGTACTTTCATCAAAACCCATAAATACATTACTGGCATCACTACCACGTTGTATTAAAATACCACTATCTCTTGTAGCACTACGTGTACTAAGTCCCTTATTTAAAGCAATTAAATTATCACTAACATCTACATTATAAATATTTGTTGTTGCACCAGCAACATCTAAATTACCTTGTATTGTTACATTACCTGTAAAAGTAGCACCTGTTGTTTGAACAGCTGTTGAAAAAATTGTATTCAATGATGTATCATGATTATCAAGACGTGTTTCATGTGTTGTCGTTCTTGCCAATAATGTTGGATCTACTACTAAACTTTGTAAATCTGTTAAGTTAACGTTAAGTTTGCTTGCCATTTATATATATATAAAATAAAAAAACTTTAACTAAATATTTGTTGCGTTAATTTAAATTATAAAATTATATTGTTTTATAATTTAATTATTATTTTATAAATAACAATTACGAATAAAAATTATTACGTACAATTAAAAAATTTATTTCAAAAGAACATTGTAATTAACAAATTCACTTGAAGGACTTGTTCCACTTGATGCTAATGTAGATGAAACAGCAATTAATCTTGCTGTTTGTACAGCTCCTGTATCTATTCTTCCATTTGCACGTAAACGGAAAACAGGAGCACCATCTGCACTTGTTACACGTGTAATATCTGGAGTACTAACAATTAATGTTTTAACTTCTTTAGCATCATTTGTTTGTGTTACTTCTAATAAGTTACCTACACCTGAAAATGATAATGGAACCATTACATATTCTAAACGATTTGTATCATAATCATCCCAAATTGTTTCGTTACTAATTGTAGCTTTTGCAATAGTAGTATATTCTGGCACTGCTGTTAATGCTGTTGCTGTTGCATTAAGAACGTCTTGGAATTGATATGCTGTTGAACCAAAAGTAACTGGTTGTAATTCGATTTTAGCTTCTTGAATTGTTTCAGCTCTAAATCTTACTGCTCTTACATTATTAGCATTTATTCCCAAATTTTCAAATGGTGATGCAACTGGTGAAGTATATTTACGAATTTTAATTATTGGATCATTACCACTTAAATCGTATTCTGCACCAATTAAACTTGTTTGTACACCATTGAATGATGTCATATCAAAACTATAACTAATATCACCTGCTGTTGGATTAATATAAGCACTAGGTAAATTGACAAATATATTTTGTGTTGCTTTTAAAAGATTACCACATACATCATATCTATCTTCATGGAAAGTATCAAATAATCCAGAAACATCTTGTCCTAATTTTAATTGATAGAAATTTCCTGATTTAGTTAAAGAATTAATACTTTGATCTGTTACAATAGTTTCATCTAATAATGCAGGATTAACACTACTACTATAATCAACACTTGCAGTTACACGATTACTATTTCCAGCCATAGTTGTTGAATATTCTTTAGTATCGACATTATATAAATAATCAACATAGTTTTTACTAACATCAACATTTATATTAAGTGAAATATCATCTAATTTTACTGATACATTTGATCCACTGTATCCTGCGCCTATTGTGTTTCCATCAGCGTCAACTAATGTTCTACTAATAGCAATGTCTTGACTAGAATTATTATTAGAAACAACTACTGGTAGTTGGGTTACACCAGTAGCATTTCTATAATCTACTTGAAATTTAGGTGCACGTAATTCAAATACATGTTCAATATCAACACCATCGCCAAGTTCTTGTTTCAAGAAAATAGAAAATGGTATGGAAGCAGCATTTACACCTGCTTCAAGTTCAGCATATTGTGTAGCACCTTTTCTAGTACCTGACATTACTGCATTATTTAAATCAGTTGTTTTAAATACATTATATTTTTGTCCTGTTGCTTGATCAACTCTATAAAAATCATCATTATGAACAAGTCTATCAGCTTCTCCTTCTTGACCTAAACGTGTAGCAATTCTATCAGCTGTAAATATACCATCTCTTCTTGGATTTGCAGATGCATCTTGTTGGAAATAATCGAATAAAACTGTACTAAACGATGTTTTAAATCGTCCTGTATTAAAACTACCATCATATACATGATAAGCATCATCTTCTGTTTGTGTAACTTTAGCAACGTTTCCTTGATCATCATAAGATAAATCTATAACATTTGTACTTACAATTGATCTTGCTGTAATAATACCTGAGGCATCTATTGATGATGTACCTGTTACTGCATATACTGCTGGTGTTACAGTAATAGGATATTGTGTTGTTGCACTTGATTTAACGCCATTACTATCAACATTCATACCGATGTGTGAAATATTTGATGTTAATTCAAAACCTAAATCTCCATAATTAGCAAAACTAATATCTAATTTATTAGCTGCTAATAAATCTTGTGAAGCTGTTTTATTTCCACTGAAATCAACTTCGTATGTTCCTGTTGTACGTCTAATTACTAATGTTTGATCTTCGATTACACCTCTATAAGCATTTGCTAAAACTGTTTGTGCTAAAGAATCTGTAAATTTCAATGAACCTCCATTTGCTGCACCAATTAATCCAGAAACATCTTCAGCACCTGTTGGATTATAATGAGCAACACCCATTTTATCTTCTAATAAATCAAAACTAGCATCTGTATTATTGAAGTTAACTAAATTTTCACAAATATCTAAACGAACACCATTATCAATCATAACATAACTGGTATCAGTATATTTATATTGATTAAATGATAAGTCATTGTTCAATGTATCTGTTACACGATCTACTTCAAATACTGGACCATTCGCAACAGCAATAACTAAATTAGCTAACAATGTTTTTTCTGCTGTAAATGTTGCCAATACTTTTTCCCCATTTTTAACTTCAAGTGTGTTAAAACCTGTATTATCATTTACTGTGTGAACTGTATGAACAGTGCTTAAATTATTATCACTTGTAAAACCACCAGCATTAAATACTGATTGTAACCCATTTCTTGTTGTTGTGTTTGCTCCATAACTAACATCAGTTAAAACATTTTCTAAAGATCCAGTTTTTGTAGTAAGATTCCATATTCCATTACCTTCTCCAAAATCCAATATTACTTGATATTGTGAAGAATTTAATGATAAATCATTAACAGGATCTAAATCCATATCAATATTAAATGTTGGTGCATTAGATCCATTAAAAGAATTTATTACTGTTTTTTGGTTGTATACCATATCTAAATCTACCTTAGTTTCAGTAGTATTATAAGCATTAGTATCTTTATTACGACCTTGTAATTGTACTGTCATTGTTTTGACATGTTCTAATCCTAATTTTCTATTTTCTTCTGCAAAAGTTATTACTTTTGACGCGCTACTAATATCACTAGCAACACTTCGTAATCTTCCTTCAGGTGCTTTTGTACCATCATCATAGAAATATTCAAAGAAAGTATCTACAATTTCTACACCACTTATATCAATATTTAAATTATCATAACCACTAAATTTAAAACTATCCTTAATTGAAACATCTCTAGTTCTTACAAATTTCTTAACTTTTGCATTTCCTGAAGGATATGTTAAAGCAACAGTAGTTGCAGAACTATCTGTTAGTGTTGTCATTGCATAATCTTCTGGATATAAGTAAATATTGTTAGTTGTACTATTTACATCATTCCATTTGATATGAATTTGTGTTTGTACTTTAGATTGGAATTCATGTGCTGAAACATCACCACTAAAACTTGGTATTACATCAAAAGAAACATCTATTGTACTACCAGAACTAGCACTATCTTTATCAATAATATCCCATACTAAATCATTAAAACGTGAGTCATCATTTACTTTTGTTCTTACATGATTATCTCCAGTATTTAAAGAAAATGACATACCTGAAGCATCATTCATAGCTGATGTTGGATTAAAACCATTATGTACTCCTGCTGATACAAAACCTGAAAGATCGTTTAATGTTTTTGGTTCAATTAACATACGAACTTGATCAAAGTTATATACACCTCCTAATGATAAATCAACATTTGTACCATCTACGAATATTTGAATATCAGGATTACTATAACTAAGATCTGTATTATCAAGATCGAATAATTTATTTGAACGTGTTGCAAATACGTTATTATCTTCTAAACGAATTAAAGTTAAACCATTTGAAGTACCTTGTAAAGTTGCTAAAGTGGTAGAACAAAGATCTACATTAATACTTAAATCTTCAAATAATATACTTGAAACATCTTTATACGCAATAGCATATGATTGATTTCCACCACTTACTGTAACACTATTTAATAATGCTGAACCAGGATTTGGAAATCTAGAAACTACTGTATATTTAACATCACGTACATCAAGAATATTATCTGATGCTCTTGTAGCAGTTTCACTACCTTGTGCAAGTGTAGTTTCACCTTTATATGCTACTTTTGTTCCTGTTATAACATTTGAAACATCATTTAAATTTAAATATGCTAAACGACTTGTATCAGTTGTTTTATATAATTTGATTTGACCATTTGAAATATCAGTTAAAAATTCATCCATAGCAGAAGAAATATCTACTTTAAATTGTCCACCACTTGAAATACCATTTACAAATGAAACATCATTAGTACCATCAAATTGTAAATCGACTACACTATTTGTAACAAGTACTTTGTGTGAGTCTGTATCTGCTACAGCAGCACCATTCAAAGACGCATCTCTATTATTACCAAAATCTCTTAATGCGTTCATATAAGAAATATTACCACATATATCATCTGTTCCGTCAAAAGCAAATCTTGCTACACTGTTTCTATTGTTAAAACTTCCTGAATAACTACCTATAGATGAAAGATCTATTTGAAAATTATAACCTTCAGGATCGGTTCCACTAGGCAAAAAGTTCGCAAAAACTATATTACCATATTCTGTTGAATTTTTAACTGAATTACCAGAAATATCTGATATTGAAATTTGTCCTGGATCATTTGGTGCGCCTGTGATTGTTACTTCAAGACCGGCTTCTGATTGAGAAATAATTTTATATGTTCCAGAACTTACTACCCAAGGTTTTGCTTCAGCAGAATCTTTATTTGTAAATACTCTTGTACTATTTCCATCATTGTATGTTGTTGTAATTGTTCCATCTGGTCTTACTAATGATACATCAAAAAAACTTGTCGCATTAGCAATAGTCTGGGCATGTCCAGGTGGATTAACATCTAATAATGTTAAATTACTTACATCTTCTTTTATTTTTAAAAGTGTAGTTGTTGAACCACCATTGGCAACATCTTGTTCACTTGCTGTTAATAATGCTTTTGTAAATGATTTAGTATTTGCATCAGTACTAGTAAATTTAACTGCATGTTTTTTTGTAGTTGTTTCACCAGTAGTATTACTTAAACTTATATCATCAGGACCTGATGTTATATTTAATACCAACTTTCCTGCAGCATATGGAGCTGTTTTTTCATCTAATTCTACTTTTGATAAATCAATTACTCCTGAACTAGCATCTATTTCTTGATTTGTCGCAGAACCAACAATATATTTACTATGTACAATATGGATTTGTGATGAAAATATATCATGATTTATTAAATTATTTGTTTTAATATCAAAACTTAAATCTGTGGGGTTCTGGTCTGAGAGTAATGATGGTAAACTTATTGTATTACCATTACCGTCAACCATATTATCTCTTACTAAAGCCTTAAGTGCTGTTAATTCAAAAGCAACTGCATCAGCAACACTGCTTGATACAAATAACTTCGACGTAGCATCTCTATTTGCCGATTGTGTGTTTTCCAAAAAAGACGACATTTTATACTATAATAAAATAAAAAAAAAACTTACATAAATTTAAATATATTTATTTATGTAATTTTAAGTTTCTACTGTTATTTGATTCATTTTTTCAAAATTTTTTTTACAACTTGGTAAGTGTCTAGCTAATGCTTTTGCTGGTTGTCTTCCCTTAAATTCACGTTGACAATATTCACATTTGACTGCACTTTTATGTGATGAAGCAAAAATACCATTTAAGTACAAATCCAAACTAGGAAATTGTATTTTATTTAATTGTTTTGTTAATTTTTTTTGTTCATCTTGTATTAATACATAAAATTCTTCTTTTATTTTTGTAAATTGTTGAAATTCACTATTTATATTTTCCAATATTTCATTTGTTATTTCATATTTAACTTCTTCTTTTGAGTCATTATTTAAAAAAGGCATTAGTTTATTATCTAATAAATCAATAATATCTATAGCTAATCCTATTTTAAACGGATCATATTGTACATGATCTATATAAACTAAAATATAGTTTTTATGTATATCTATTTGGAAATTTTTCTTTCCACTTATTTCTTTGTCCTGTGAAAGCATTAATCCATGACATTTTTGTTCATCTATATCTCTTATAAATTTCTCAACTTCTTCTTCCGGTACTTTTTTTGATTCATATACTTTATTTTCTATTAATATTTTTGGTTTTGTTTCATTTCTATAAAGAGTAATATCTCCGGATTTTTTTGTATTTGCTGTTTTTTCAAAATTAATGTTTGATAATATACTTTGTGGATACATATTTTCTAAAATCATCATTAATTTATTTTCTCCATATTGTCCCTTTAATGATGATGAATGCTTTAATTTATTTAAATAATCATTAAAACTTTGTGTTAAATTATTTGTTGTAGTATTATTTTGATTTGATAAATTATGTACATTATCTATTCTTTCTATTAAACGC
>MDTG01072479.1_pt1 | contig 15165 bp, 15 predicted proteins | sample 811421 | NCBI WGS metagenome assembly MDTG01 (sample SAMN05326645, study PRJNA326480) | marine metagenome | isolation source: seawater | place: Pacific Ocean: South East | collected 2011
AAGGCTTTATTTTTTTACATCAATATAAATCTTTAAAAATAGATTAGGCACTTTTTATCTTAGCAAAAAGAATATATTTACCTAGCAAGTCCTTAGAAAAAAGAATAATATAAAAATTAACTGCAAAGGGGTGGCTATGTTGGCCTGAGATCTTAATAGGGACCCTTTGAACCTGATCCATACAATAATGGCGGAGGAATTGCATGAATACCATTAAAAATAGTCTATTTGTTTTTTCATTATTTTTTTCTATTTCTTTAATTGCTATAGAAACAAAATCTCAAATTGTTGAAGAAATTATAGTTAAAGGCAATTGGCGAGATACTTCGATTTTAGAAGAAGACTCAAGTGTTGTTGTTATTGATATAACTACTATTAAATCTCAACCAATAAAACATTTTGAAAATCTTTCATATTTAGTACCTAACCTAAATTTTGCAGCAAGTGATTCTAGAGCAAGACACTTTCAAATAAGAGGTGTTGGAGAGAGATCTGGTTATGAGAGAACTCCTAATTCAGCTGTAGGTTTTTTAATTGATGATATTGATTATTCTGGTCAAGGTGGAATAGCTACTACTTTTGATATTGATCAGATAGAAGTTTATAGAGGACCTCAAGGCTCAAGGATAGGCTCTAATGCATTAGCTGGCCTAATTTATATAAAAACTAAAGAACCAACTGATGAATTTGAGGGGACAAGTGAAATAACCCTTGGGACTTATGGAGCTGCAAATAGAGGGATTGCCTTTGGAGGTCCAACTAAATTTAACAAAGATATTACTTATAGGCTGGTATTAAGAAATGATTATTCAGATGGCTTTAGAAAAAATCTATACCTAGATAAATCCGATACCTCAAAAAAAGATGAAAGCACATTTAGATTTAAGTCTAACTGGAAGCTAAGTAATAAAACTTTAATTAAAATTCTTATCACTCAAATTGATATGGATGATCCTGCCGACATATGGACGATTGATGGTAGTTTAAATACTCTTTCGGATAGACCGGGTATGGATTCACAAAAAACAGATGCTTATGGAATAAAAGTTTTCTATCAATTTAAAGGATTTGAATTCCAGAGTTTAACAAGCATGACAGATACTGGTGTAGTTCTTAGTTATGATGCTGATTGGGGCAATACAAACTCTCATGCGCCATATACATATGACTATTTTTCCGAGACATTAAGAAATAGAGAGACTTTAAGTCACGAATTTAGATTAGTTTCAGATTCTGCTGATTTTAGAGCCAATAATTTCACTGAATGGGTTCTAGGGGTAAGTTATTTTGATATTAAAGAGTCAAATATAAAGAAAGATGATGGAATTTATGGCGATCCAGCTGATCCTTATGGACCTTATGAAAGTAAATCTTCATCTTTAAGTAATTTTTCATCAGATAATTATTCATTCTTTGGTAATTTTGATTATTTATTAAATCAAACTACTAAATTTTCTTTAGGACTAAGGTGGGAAGATTACGAGTCAAATTATAATGATTCTTTTGAAGAGTCATTTAATCCTTCTAGCAAAATGTTTGGTGGGAAAATATCCATCAATAAAATTTTAAGTAAAGGTTCTAATATTTTTATAAGCGCTGCAAGAGGTTTTAATCAAGGTGGGTTTAATCTAAATCTTGGACTGACTCCTGATTCTATGAATAGTAATTTATATTACGATCCAGAATTTTTAACTAATTATGAAATTGGTTTTAATTCAAAATTATTTAATTCAAAAATGAACTTTGCAGCTGTAGTTTTTTATTCCGACAGAGAAGATCAGCAAGTCTTAATATCTAAACAAGTCGACCCAACTGATCCAAATACTTTTTCATTCTTAACTCAAAATGCAGCAGAGGGAGTCAATAAAGGTTATGAAATTAATATGGATTTAAAGTTAAAAGAGTCTGTTGAAATTTATGCTAATCTTGGTTTCCTAAATACAATAATAAAAAACTGGCAATCAAGACCCGATCTTCAAGGAAGAGCACAAGCTCATGCTCCAGAAAAAAGTTATGCAATAGGAATAAATTGGTCATTATCAGATAAAGCATATTTATCATTAGATGTTGTTGGAAAAAGTAGCTTTTATTATTCAGATTCGCATGACAATAAATCAAAGTCATATTCTTTAACAAATATCAATTATCAATATTTTAGTGGTCAATGGACATATACTTTGTGGGCAAGAAATGTTTTTGATACTTACTATTCAGTGCGAGGTTTTTATTTTGGAAATGAAGCACCAAATTTTGAAGATACGCTCTATGAAAGACATGGCGATCCAAGGCATATAGGCATATCAATTAGATATGATTTTTAGTTTATCTAGCGCTGTTTTGATGGAGATATTTGCAGTATTATTTGCAATAATCTATTTATTGCTAGCAGTAAAACAAGACGTAAGATGCTGGTATGCGGCAATTTTAAGTTCATCTCTATACTTCTTTATAATGCTATCTGCAAAACTATATATGGAGGCATATTTACAAATTTTCTATATATTAATGGCAGTATATGGTTGGCTCCAATGGAATAAGGTAAATGGAAATAAAACAAAATTTATTGTACGGACATGGAGCATTAAGCAGCATGTAATTGTTATTTCTATGATTCTTATGTTTGCATATATTTCAGGGAGCTTATTAAATATTTATACCAAAGCAGCATTACCATTTATAGATGCATTTACAACATGGGGCGCAATAGTCGCTACCTATATGGTTGCCAAAAAATTATTAGAAAATTGGATATATTGGTTTGTTATAGACTCCATATCGATATTAATATTTTTATCACGAGAGCTATATTTAACATCTATATTATTTTTTGTTTATCTAATAATTATTTATTTTGGTTACAGGTCATGGACAAAAATAAAAAATGAAATGAATGGATAATATACAAAAAAAAATTAATAAAATTTCTGGTGATATCGAATTATATGATGAGATAAAATCTGGACCTATATCAAAAATATATTCATGTAATTTTAATAATAGTAATTCAATAATTAGATTTGATTTGCCGCTAGCATCTAAATTGAAATTAGATCGAAAAAAAGAAATTACAATTCTAAAAAAAATTAGTTCTTTAAATTTATCGCCACATATACTCTATAAAAATTATCATGAGGGAATTTTAATTTGGGAATATATTCCTGGTGTTGAATTAAGTATCTCTAATAATCAGGATTTTATTTTGCAAGATCTAGGGCGAGTATTAAAAAAAATACATCAAATAAAATTACCAAAAAAAATCATAAAAAATTTCAATGAATCATTATTCTCTTACAAGGAATTACTACATGATTTATTAGAAGAAAAATTAATCAGAAAAGGTTTTGCACTTTATACTGAAATTTATAATGAAGATGATCCATGTGTTTTTAGTCATAATGATTTGAATAGAACTAATTTATTATTTAGTAATAAGATATATTTTCTTGATTGGGAATATGCAAGTTTCAATAGTCCATATTTTGATATTGCTTCACTTATAGCATCTTTTAATCTTAATAAAGAAGAAACTAATATTTTATTAAAAGGTTATTCGGAAAATTCTTTCACAATAAATCTAGAAAAGCTTAAAAAATGGGTAATTTTTACATACTATTTAGATTATTTATGGCGAAAATCAATTGTTAAGTTAGATAACTCTTATTATAAAAGTATGAAACTAGACAAAATCGAGCATTTTTTACTAAATTTATAAATTTTTCGTTAATTTAAAAGGAAAAATACAACAATTGCAGTTAATACAAGCACCAAAAGTAAGTTATTATCAAAAATATCAATAAGGCAGTCCTTTGTAGGCATCTTTATTGATCTTATATATTCCATATCAATATATTCCTCTAATAAACTTATCTTTTCATTAGATTTAATATTGATATTTTCTTTATTTAGGTTATTTGAAGCCTCTATTTCATTATTTGGCATTTCGATATTCTCATTAGCATTAATTTGATCCTCATTATTTGTACTCATAGCTTCAATTGAGTCTAATTCAGCTAGAATTTTATCCCTTTTAGCTCTTGCAATCAAAATATCTGAAGTTTCTAATGATTTTTTTATAAAATCTTTACCAATTAACTTTGAAACTTTTCTAGAAACTCTTTTTTGAATAAAGTATATATCTTTGTTTTTACCTCTTAAAACTAGATATTTATCGTTATTTGTACTCATATTGTACCCATAATATGCCATAATATTTTATAATTAGCAAATAAATGTACGCACAATTGCCCATAATGTACTCATAATATTAAATTTGTACTCATATTTCTATAATGTACCCATATTTCTATAATGTACCCATATTTCTAATATCTTGTGTATAATTATCTATAGGTTCTTTTATATAAATCATGTAATAATGCTTATGTTATGAATATTTTTTTTGAATTACTCATTAATCATATAAAAAGCTGGAATATGGTCTGGTTTGGCCTTATATTTTGGGGTAGTGTTTTTAATGCTCTTGCAGAGAAGCTTGGATTCCTAGCTAATAGCCCTAATTTAACTTTTTTATCTTTTTTAATTGGCTTTATTCTTGGTCTTATAGCTAAATATAGAGGAACCTGGTTGTGGAAAACAAGCTAGACAATTTTTCATTTGCTAATGAGAAAGAAATTGCTAGATCTTTTTCTAAAAGGTTTCAATGGGAAATGGTATTAATTGGCTTGGGGCAAGCATTAGTTTTCTTTTCATTATGGCCTTTGGTTATTCTTGAATTTATTCCTTTATCCATAGGAGCTCCTATAGCTACACTATGCGCTCTTATGGCTTATTTGCCATCACATGAAGCCCAACATGGAAATTACTCAAGAGGCAAACCTAGTAGAAGATGGATAGATTCTCTAGTTAGCCATGTTTCTTTAATAACTTTAATGTTTCCCCATCATGTTATGAGAGCTACTCACATGAAACATCATGCATATACGAATGATCCTCAAAAAGATGTTGATTATGACGTTGCATCATCTAAATCTCTTTTAGAAGTTTTTGTTCGAACTAATCAAAGCACAGCTAAATATGACAAACATTTAGAAGTTTTTAAAGATGATAAAAATTTTGTTAAGTCTTTTGAAAAAGGAGCTTTAGTTGGCCTTAGTTATAGGGGGTCTTTAATGGTGCTTGTTTTCTTTTTCCCACTAGAAGCATTATTCTTATGGTGGCTTCCAAGCAAAATAGGCGTTTTATATTTATCAACATTTTTTTCTTGGTATCCTCATTACCAAATGGATATTGGTCGATATAAAGATACAAGGTTTTGGCATCATCTTTTACCACGATATATAAACCATTCAATGCAATTACACTTTGTCCATCATCTTCATCCTGGCATAGGCCATTATGATGAACCTAAAGCAATAGAAGCATTAAAGCCCTTCCTTATTGAAAAAGGCGTTCCTGGAGCTGAAGAAATACCTGATCGAGTATCATATAACCCACTAATTAAACTTTAAATTTATGAAAGTATCCGAAGCAGTTGCATCAAGAAAATCTATTAGAGAGTTTCTAAAAACACCAGTTAAAAATAGTCTAATAAAAGATCTCTTATCAAAGTCAGCCAGAGCTGCTAATGGTGGTAATTTACAACCATGGCAGATATTTGTAATAAATAACGAAAGCATGACAGCTTTTTTAAAACATCAATCAGAATGGACAGAGCCTGAAACGCCTGCTTATGATATTTATCCTTCAGGCTTAAAGGAGCCTTACAGAACTTCAAGATATGAACTAGGAGAGCAAATGTATAACTTGCTTAATATCAGCAGGGAGGATAAGGAAGCAAGATTTATGCAAGTATTAAAAAACTTTGAATTTTTTGGAGCACCAGCTGCTATTTTTTGTTTTGTAGATAGACAAATGGGCCCTCCACAGTGGTCTGATTTAGGCATGTTCTTACAAACTTTTATGTTATTAGGACAAGAGGTAGGTATAGATACATGCGCACAAGAGGCATGGTCTATGAAACAAGAGAGTGTTAGTAATTTCTTTAAAGTTGATGATGAAACTATGTTGTTCTGCGGCATGGCTATTGGTTACAAAGATCCTGATGCAATAGTTAATAAGTTAAATAGTGAACGACGTCCTGTCGAGCAATGGGCAACTTTTTTATAAAGTTTAATATTTCTTTTTAGTCATAAAAAAACCCGGTATAAAACCGGGTTTTTAAATTCAGTTTGAATTTAGTAATTAAGCATTACTTGATTCTTTAACTGCAACATGCCAGATAACTAAACCAAATAAAATCTTGTTAACAAAGTCCGCAAGGTTATAAACAAGGTTTAAATTTTGTGCATATACGCCTTCGCCACCCATTAAGTAGCCAGCAGCATATCCAGCAGGATAAATTGCCCATCCAACAACGATGATATACATCATTGCTTTATATGCTGAATTAACAGCAGGACTTGCAGTCATTACTGCTGATTTTCCTTCACCAGCATATAGCTCGTAAATCATATATAACCAAGCAGCAACACCAACAATAAATGCAGGCAATACAGGCATCATTCCAGCTTCACCCATGAAACCAAATCCTAACATTACTAAAGAACCACCAAGTAGTTTCTTAAATAATGAACCAGCTACAGCAGTACATGCAGCTAATATTAAATAGAATTCGACCATTTGTAATGGAACAGTTAATAGCCAGTCGATATATCTAAATACAGTAGGTGTTTCGCCAGTTTCGACCCAAACGCCTCTCATATATAGATAATGCCAGAATGCGATACCGCAAATTAAACCAGCTACAGTTAGCGATGTTTTCCATTTAGAGCTTACTTGATCTCTTTCAACAAAGAAAAAGACTGTTGCAGCAAGCATAGCAGCTGTAACAAGCCAAAATGAAATACCAACTCCATCAGCAATATCAAGATCGCCGCTACCTGCAGCATAAGATGGAAGGGCTATCGCAGTTGTTAATAATAATAACAATTTCATATACTACCCCCTAGTAGTTTCATAAGAAATAAAATAATTTCTTAAATTTTTAAGAGAATGATTCTCAATATTCATGATTATAGATAATATATTCACGAAACAAAAGTTTTAGAGAGATAAAGTATTACGGACTTATATATAATTTCTATACATAAAATCTCTTAAAGTGATCTCATGAGGTGTTTTTGCTATATTGAGAAAGCAAATAGTATTAAGGATAAGCATGAAATCAAAGCAAGACTCTTATTGGAAAGAAAATATTAGGATTCTCTTATTTCTTTTGTCAATATGGTTTTTAGTTTCATTTGGTTTTGGAATCTTACTTTCAGACTGGCTTGATCAATTTCAAGTAGGAGGCTTTAAGCTTGGATTTTGGTTTGCCCAACAAGGCAGTATTTATATTTTTATAATATTAATTTTTATTTATATTTATTTAATCAATAAATTAGATAAAAAATATTTTGGTGATAAAAATTTTAAGGATTCTAATTAATGGATGTAACCCAACTTACATATTTATTCGTTGGATTATCATTTGCTTTGTACATTGGAATAGCTTTTTGGTCTAGAGCTAGGTCTACAAATGATTTTTACGTTGCTGGTAAAGGTGTTAATCCTATAGCAAATGGCATGGCTACCGCCGCTGATTGGATGTCAGCAGCTTCTTTTATTTCAATGGCTGGACTTATTGCCTTTCTAGGTAAAGATGGCTCGGTTTATTTAATGGGATGGACGGGCGGTTATGTAGTTTTAGCTTTATTATTAGCCCCATACTTACGCAAGTTTGGTAGATTTACAGTTCCAGACTTTATAGGCGAAAGATATTATTCTAAAACAGCACGTCTGGTAGCAGTAATTTGTCTTATCTTTGTCTCTTTTACTTATGTAGCTGGCCAAATGCGCGGAGTAGGGATTGTTTTTTCAAGATTCCTAGAAGTTGATATTAATCTTGGAGTTATCATTGGAATGATTATTGTTTTCTTTTATGCAGTCTTGGGCGGGATGAAAGGAATAACTTATACTCAAGTTGCTCAATACTGTGTTCTAATTTTTGCATATCTCGTCCCAGCAATTTTTATATCTATTCTAGTTACTGGAAATCCAGTTCCGCAATTAGGCTTCGGTGACACTTTGGTTGGAACAAATATATACTTACTTGATAAATTAGATCTAGTATCAGTTGATCTTGGTTTTGCTGCGTATACAGATAATGTTAAAAGTAAAATTGATATATTTTGTATAACAGCTGCTCTAATGTTTGGAACAGCAGGATTACCTCATGTTATTGTAAGATTTTTTACAGTTCCCAAAGTTAGAGATGCAAGAAAATCGGCAGGATACGCATTAATTTTTATTGCTATTTTATATACTACAGCTCCAGCAGTTGCTGCTTTTGCTAAGATTAACTTTATTGATTCAATTCAAAATAAAAGCTATGAGTCCTCACCAGAATGGTTTAAGAATTGGGAAGAGATTGGTCTTATAGCGTGGCAAGATAAAAATTCTGATGGAATTATTCAGTATTCATCAGGAAATGCAATAGATGGCCGTCCTCAATATTCAGATCAACGTGGAGCGAATGGAGAAAGAATTTTAAAGAATGAAATTGTTCGTTCAAACAAAAATGAAGTATACATAGATAGAGATATTATGGTTTTAGCTAACCCAGAAATAGCTAAACTTCCCGCATGGGTAATTGCATTAGTTGCTGCTGGCGGACTGGCTGCAGCCTTATCAACAGCAGCCGGGTTATTGCTAGTTATATCTTCTTCTATTTCTCATGACTTATTAAAAAAAACTTTTCGACCAAATATTACCGAAAAGCAAGAGCTATTTTATGCTCGTTGTGCAGCGGCAGTAGCTATATTTATAGCAGGTTTATTTGGAATCTATCCACCTGCTTTCGTAGCTCAAGTAGTAGCTTTTGCATTTGGATTGGCAGCTTCAACTTTCTTTCCTGTTCTTTTCATGGGCATCTTTTCAAAAAGACTTAACAAAGAGGGCGCAATAGCTGGAATGGTTTCAGGTTTGTTATTTACGTTAGGCTATATAATTTATTTTAAATTTCTTAATACACATCTTAACAATCCTGAATTTTGGTTTTTATCTATATCCCCAGAGGGGATTGGCTTTATAGGGATGATTATTAATTTTATGGTAGCAATAATAGTATCTACTTATACAAAACCACCACCTCAAGAAGTTATAACAATGGTTGAAGATATTCGACAACCATAAGATAAGGAGCATATGTGCAATACCTAACACTTTTATTTTTCTTCCTAACAGTTAATTCTATTAACTCTGATCAATTAGAATATTTAGAACCAAAAGTTCATTCATTAGATAACTCAAATCCTGAAAGGATACTTTTTGTAGGTAATAGTTATTTATATTACAACGATAGTCTTCATAATCATTTGCGCAGAATGGTTGAAGAAAAAAATCCTTCTAGAAAAGAAAATATGGGATATAAATCGGCAACAATAGGGGGGTCTATCTTAGCTCATCACGATTTAAAGCATTTACTTGATTCAAAAAACATTGGTATTGATCAGTCATTTGAACTAGTGATAATACAAGGAGGCAGCGGAGAGGTTTTAGATGAAGATTCTAGGACATCTTTTGAAATAAATGCTAACAAAATGATTAAACAAGTAAAAAATAAAGGCGGGGAAGCTCTTTTATACATGATCCATCCCTACATGCCTCCGCATGAATTGTATGACCCAAAAATGATTGAAAAGATAAGATATACCTATATCAATGCTGGCAATAAAAATAATGTATTAGTTGCTCCAATAGGTTTAGCTTATATGAATGCTTATAACGAAAGACCTGACATTAAATTACATAAATCTTTTGATGGAAGTCACCCTGATCTTCTAGGTACATACTTAGCAGCTTGCGTACTTTACGCAACTATTTATAAAAAATCATCCCTAGAAGTAGATTACAATTATTTTGATGCAGTAAGCCTAGAAGATCAAAAATTCTTACAAACCATTGCTGATAAGACAGTAAATGAATTTTTTGATAGATAATCTTATATCTACACATGTTTAAAAGTTTTGCTATATAAATAATGTTTAGTATGATCATCATATGAAAGTTGCTATATATCCAGGCTCGTTTGACCCAATTACATTTGGCCATATGGATATTATTGAAAGAGCATGCGGCATTTTTGATAAAGTCATACTTGCTGTTGCTGAAAGTGAGACAAAAAAACCATTATTTACTTTGGATGAAAGACTTGGATTAACTAAATCTATATATTCTGATCATCCAAAAATAGAAACGGTTAGTTTTTCAAGAAAATTAACAGTTGAATTAGCAAGAGAGCATAATGCCTGTGCAATTATAAGAGGCCTAAGAGCTGTTGCAGATTTTGAGTATGAGTTTCAATTAGCCACCATGAATAGATCTTTAGCACCTGATATAGAAAGTATATTTTTAACTCCTAAAGATACCTTAATTTATGTCTCTTCAAGTTTAGTAAAAGAGATAGCTGAATTGAAGGGCGACATATCAAGATTCGTTCATCCAAATGTTGATCAGGCATTAAAAGCAAAATTACTTGTTTAATTCTGACAAGTTTTACAAAAGTATGTTGCTCTTTGGTTTTGTGTAATTTTCTTTATTTTATTTTGACACTTTGAACATTTTTTATCTTCTCTATCATATACATTTAGCTGTATCTTAAAATATCCTTCACTTCCTTCAGCTGAGAAGAAGTTTCTGATTGTAGTCCCTCCTACTTTAATGGCTTTTTTTAAAATATTCTTTGAAAATTTTGTGATTAAATCGCATTCAATCCTAGAAATTGAATTAGCAATCCTTGCAGGGTCAATTGATGACTTGAAGAGTATTTCAGATGCATAAATATTGCCTATTCCAACAACATTTTTTTGGTTCATAATAAAATTTTTAATATTTGTTTTAGAGCTCTTAACTACATTATGTAAATATTCTCCACAAAACTCATCTGATAATGGCTCAGGACCTAAATTAGATATTAAAGAATGATCTTGATAGGATCTTGTAATATGAATAGAGCCAAATCGACGCGGATCATTGTAAATTAATTTTTTGCTCTTAAAAATCAATTCAGCATGATCATGCTTCTTAAAATAATTATCTTCTGTATTCATTATTCTTAAAGTTCCTGACATGCCTAAATGAATTATCAAATAATAATTACTCAGATCAAATATTAGATATTTTGCTCTTCTGAAGATCTTATGTATTTTTTTATTGCTTATTTTTTTATTGATATTTCGATCAACTGGCCATCTAAGATTGGGGTTATGAATTTTAATTAATGAAAGAGTTTCCTTTTCAAATAATTTTATTGCTTGAAGGGTTGTTTCTACCTCAGGTAGCTCAGGCATTAATTAAGAAAATTATTTATATCAGTAATATTATCTGGCTCAAGATTACCAGCTGAAAGACCTAGCCTTAGGTTAGCAAGAATGTAATCATATTTTGCATTAGCTAAATTTCTTTCTGCAGAGTAAAGATTTTTTTCAGATTGAAGTAAATCAACTATATTCCGAGTCCCAACCTCATAACCAACTTTTGTAGCTTCAAGCGCACTTGTTGCAGAAACAACTGCTTGCTCTTGGGCATTTACATTTGCAACTAAAGTAATAACGTTCGAGTATTGTGACCTAACTTCTTGAATAACAGATCTTTCTATAAATAGTGTGTCTTCTATACTTTTATCATAATTTGCATAAGCCTGTTTTCTTCTAGAATTCACACTACCACCTTGAAAAATTGGCATACTTAATTGAACGCTATATGATCTTCGCTCTGTTTCGCTTGGGACAGTAATAATTAAACCCCCAGTATCGAGATCATCGTATTGGTATTGATTGGTTTCTGATTGAGATACTGATCCTACAATGTCTAACTTAGGCAAATGATCTGCAGCAGCTCCTCTTGCAGCATTTTTTGATGCATCTCTTCTTAGTTTTGCTGCTTTTAATCTATAGTTATTACTAATAGCAAGATTTACCCAGTCTTGTTTTGATGCTGGAGAAGGATTCACGATAGGTAAGTTATCTCCTAGGGGATCAATACTATAAACCTCTCTTCCAATTAGAGCATTAAGAGCTTCTCTAGCAGAGAAGACTGCACCTTCAGATCTAATTCTAGAAGCTAGACTTAAGTCATAAGCTAATTGCGCTTCTTGGACTCCAGTAATGGCTGAAAGACCTACTTCAAATCTTTGTTGGGCTTGATCAAGTTGTTTTTTTATAGCTTTTTCTTCAGATTTGGCTGCATTTAAATTGTCAATAGCTCTTAACACCCCGAAATATAATTCCGCAGTTCTTACAACAAGATTTTGTTGCTCATATCCAAAATCAGCCTCTGAAGCATCAGTTAAAGATTGGGTTCTTTTATATTGAAACCATGAATCCAATCTTACTAGTGGTTGACTTAATCGAGCTGATGAAGAAAAGCTATTATACTCATTACTCAATATGCCGCCTTGATAGGACTCATTCCAACTTGTACCACCGCTAATTGAAACATTAGGCATTAATCCAGCTCTGCCTTGGACAACTATTTCTTTTCCTGCTAGTAGTGAGTATTCTGCAGCTTTATATTGCGGATCATTTTCTAGAGCTTCATTATAGATATCAATAATATTCTCTGAGTAAATACCAGATGAGGTTATTAAAATAGTTGTAAAAATAATATTTTTCATATTGTGCCCATTGTATTATATGTAAAGTAAACTTTACAGTATTAATTTAATGTTTACAGTGCATACATTTAACACTTTTTATAACTATTTTGTCAATCTAGCTTTTTTTATTATGTTATTAATTTAATTCTGAAAGTTATGACTTTCTTAGAGTAAAATATCTTCATAGAGTTCATTTCACATAAAAAATAAAGGGCATTATAAATTGAGCAAAAATTCATATGACTCAAAAGCCATAGAAGTTTTATCGGGTCTAGATCCGGTAAGAAAAAGGCCTGGAATGTACACAGATACCAGTTGTCCAAATCATTTAATTCAAGAAGTTCTCGATAATTCAGTTGATGAAGCATTATCAGGACATTGCTCAAGAATTAAAGTAAACCTATATAAAGATGGCTATATACAAATTTCTGATAATGGGAGAGGAATGCCTGTTGACATTCATCCAGAGCATAAAGTATCTGGTGTTGAATTAATAATGTGCAAGCTTCATGCTGGAGCAAAGTTTTCTGGCAATGAATATAACTTCTCGGGTGGTTTGCATGGGGTTGGCGTTTCTGTAGTTAACGCTTTATCTGCAAATTTAAATGTAATGATTAAAAGAGAGTCAAAAGAATTTGAAATAAGTTTTGCTGATGGCGAAAAGATAAAAGAATTAAAGCAAATTGGTGAAGTTGGAGTTCAGAATTCTGGCACTACAATAAAATTTTTACCAAATAAAAAATATTTTGAATCTGAAAAAATACAAAAAAATCATTTAAAACATCTTTTAAAAGCAAAAGCAGTATTATGTCCAGGCCTTCAGATAGATTTTGTTGATGAAAAAAAATCAGAAAAAGTTAAATGGCTCTATGAAGACGGCCTTAATAGTTATTTAATTGAATCTTCATCTGATATAGATTTATTAATTGATGAATCAATTATTTGCTCAAAATCAACAGACACTCAAGAAGTAGAATTTGCAATTAATTGGTCAAAAAATATTCGTAAAGACCTTCTTAATGAAACTTATGTAAATCTAATTCCAACCCCCCAAGGAGGATCACATTTCAATGGCTTTAAGTCTGGTTTATTAGACGCATTAAAGGAATTTTGTGAATATAGAAATCTCTTACCAAAAGGCTTAAAGTTAGTTGCAGATGATATTGTAAGCAATTCAATCTTTGTTGTTTCATCTAAATTACAAAATCCTCAGTTTGCAGGACAGACCAAGGAGAGATTAGACTCAAAAGATCATATGTCTTTTGTAAGCTCAGTCACAAAAGATACATTGAGCATTTGGTTTAATAAACATACAGAAGAGGGTGAAAAGATTGCTGAGGTAGCAATTCACTCAGCACAGCAAAGAGCCAAGGCCTCAAAAACAGTTGAAAGAAAAAAAACTTTTAAAGGCCCAGCACTTCCTGGCAAATTATCAGATTGTAATAGTGAAGATTTAAATAAAACAGAATTATTTTTAGTTGAAGGAGACTCTGCAGGAGGCTCTGCAAAACAAGCTAGAGAAAGATCATTTCAAGCAATCATGCCTTTAAGAGGAAAAATTCTAAATACATGGGAGCTCGAAAGCGCAGAAATAATTAAATCGCAAGAAATTAAAAATTTATCAACAGCAATTGGTGTAATGCCTGGAAATCCAGATACTAGCGGACTAAGATATGGAAAAATCTGTATCTTGGCTGATGCAGATTCAGATGGTCTTCATATTGCAACTTTATTATGCGCACTCTTTTTACAGCATTACAAACCTCTTGTTCAAGAACGCAGAATATTTGTATCTATGCCCCCACTTTTTAGGATTGATTGCGCTAAGGAGGTTCTTTATGCGCTTGATGAAGGTCAGAAAGATTCTATAGTTAAAGAACTAAAAACAAGAAAAGGAAAACCTAAAATAAATATTCAGAGATTTAAGGGCTTAGGTGAAATGAATCCTTCACAGTTACGCGAAACAGTCATGGATCCTGAAACAAGGCAATTAGTTGGATTAACTATCTCTCCAAACGATAATGCAAATTCAATTATGGATTTATTACTTGCAAAAAAAAGAGCACCTGATAGAAAAGAATGGCTAGAGAAAAAAGGTAGCCTGGCAAAGGTCTAACTATGAAAACAGAAGATAAGAATCAATCAATAAGTTTAAAAAAATATGCAGAAGATTCTTATCTGAATTATGCCATGTACGTAATTCTAGATAGAGCATTGCCAAATATAGGTGATGGATTAAAACCTGTTCAAAGAAGGATTTTATATGCAATGTCAGAACTTGGTTTAAATGCAGGAGCTAAATATAAAAAGTCAGCAAGAACAGTTGGCGATGTAATTGGAAAATTTCATCCTCATGGAGATAGTGCTGCATATGAAGCAATGGTTTTAATGGCGCAGAATTTTTCATTTAGATATCCATTAGTAGACGGACAAGGGAATTGGGGATCTCAAGATGATCCAAAATCATTTGCTGCAATGAGATACACAGAATCGAAACTTACAGCATTTGC
>MDTG01096799.1_pt1 | contig 15165 bp, 17 predicted proteins | sample 811421 | NCBI WGS metagenome assembly MDTG01 (sample SAMN05326645, study PRJNA326480) | marine metagenome | isolation source: seawater | place: Pacific Ocean: South East | collected 2011
CAAAAGGCAAAACTTCTGATTACGGAACACAGTTACAAGCAAAACAAAAATTAAAATCATATTATGGTAATATGAACGAAAGGCAATTTAGAAATGTATATCGCAAAGCTTTGAAAAAAAGAGGGAATACAACGGAAAACTTTATAGGATTGTTGGAAAGAAGATTAGATACTGTAATATATAGAGCAAAGTTTGCGATAACGGTTTTTTCTGCTAGGCAATTAATAAATCATGGACATGTTAAAGTAAATGGCAAGAAAGTTAATATTCCAAGTTTTTTAGTAAGCGAGAAAGATTCTATTGAAATAAAAGATAAATCAAAAGAGCTAGTTGTTGTAGCGGGTTCTTTAGTTAGTAAAGAAAGAGACATTCCTGATTACATTCAAATGGACGAAAAAAATAAAATAGCTAAATTAGTCAGAGTACCAAAATTTTCTGAAGTTCCTTATCCAACAATAATGGAACCAAATTTAGTTGTTGAATATTACTCAAGATAAAATTTAATTTGTTAAAAAGAACTTCTATAAATTATATCAATAATATTTTAAGTCAAAATTCTGACTGGAAAATTCTTGATGTTGGATGTGGATTTAGAGCCAATAAATATGCATCAGTAATTGCTGACATTCAAGATTTATCAAAATTTTATAAAGATAAAAAATTTATAAAAATTGGTGGGAAAAAACTACCTTTTAAAGATAAAGAATTTGATTTTGTAATCGCAAGTCATGTAATTGAGCATGTTGAAGAATTTGATTTTTTTCTCAAAGAGTTGGAGAGAATTTCTTCTAAAGGTTATATAGAATTACCAACAAGACTAGGAGATAATTTAGTATTTGAAAATAAAAAAGATCATATATGGTGGTTTGCATATGACGATGTTAAAAATTTAATTATAGCTTCTAAAAAAAATCAAATATTAGAACCTTTTATCACTGTTTCCACCGCAAAATTTTTTGAGGATGTTTTTAGAGAAAGTTTAGTAATTGAATTATTTTGGGAAAATAAAATAGAGTATAAAATCGATGAAAGTTTAAGAAAAGCAGGCACAACGAACGTGTCTTTTTTTAAAATAATAAGAAAATATTTAAGCAAAAAGATAAGAACTTTTTTAAGGTAATCTTGTTTATTGTTTTTTAAAGTTTATTTTTTGTTCTTCTAATTTGCTTTGTAGTTCACCTTTTTCAAACATCTCTTTAACAATATCACAGCCCCCTACAAACTCTCCCTTTATATATAATTGAGGTATTGTAGGCCAATCACTATATGATTTTATGCCTTCTCTTATTTCGGGATCTTCAAGAACATTAATTCCTTTAAAATTTACATTTAAATGTTTAAGTACATTTGATACAGCAAGCGAGAACCCGCATTGAGGCACTTCAGGTGTACCTTTCATAAATAAACAAACCTCATTTTCTTTAACAAAATTCTGTATTTTATTTTTTGTGTTTTCGTTCATAATCAAACCTCCTCAGTATTTAATGCTAACGCGTGTAATTCATTTCCCATTTTTCCCTTCAAAGCTTTATAAACTAGTTTATGCTGATCTATTTTACTTTTACCAGAAAAAATTTTTGACTTAATCGTCGCAGAATAATGGTTTTCATCACCAGCTAAATCCTGAATTGTAATTTCAGCATCTGGTATAGCCTCTTTGATTAAAGATTTTATTTCTTCCATTTTTAAGCCCATAGTATTTAACTTTCTTTAAAATAGTTTTTAAACCAAAAGGAACTTATATCACAAAGTTCGGGCAATTTTATAACTAACTCTTCATTTATATCAAAAATATTTTTTTGTGTATTTCCAATTACATCATAGTAAATGCTATTTTCATCCAAAATTTTAATAACATCAGCTTTATTTTTTTTATTAACCTCTATTAAATATCTGCTTTGGTCTTCTCCAAACAAGTATCCGTGTATACTTGCCTTACTTTTTGGTAATTTAATTTTAACACCAATGTTTCCAGCAATAGACATTTCACATAAAGATGTTATTAAGCCACCTGATGAAATATCATGTACAGAATTTAGTAATTTTTTATTTATAAGTTTAAGGACTATAAGGCCATTATTTTTTTCATTAAATAAATTTATTTCAGGAGGAGGACCATCTTTTATCCCAACAACTTCTCTTAAAAACTCACTTTGATATAAATGACCCGTTGTTTTGCCGATAACTATTATATGACTGTCTATTTCTTTTAATTTTTTTGTCATCATATTATTTAAATTTTTAATAAGTCCTACACCTCCTATTGTTGGAGTAGGTAGTATACTTTTTTTATTTGTTTCATTGTAGAATGACACATTTCCTGAAACTACTGGAAAATTTAAATAATTACACGCTTGTGAAATTCCATCTATGCATTCAACAAATTGACCCATTATTTTATCATTTTCTGGATTTCCAAAATTTAAACAATTAGTAATAGCAATAGGATTTGAGCCAACCGAAATTAAATTTCTCCAAGCTTCACAAACAACTTGTTTGCCTCCTGTAATAGGATTTGCAGAACAATAATTCGCTGAAGAATCAACAGTTAATGAAACTCCTTTGTTAGTTCCGTGTATTCTTACAACGGCGGAATCCCCACCTGGTTTTTGTATTGTGTCACCCATTACAGTTTGATCGTACTGTTCCCAAACCCAATTTTTTTCAGCATTGTTTGGACTCATTAATATTTTTTTTAATGAATCTAGAAGTTTAAAAGATTTAAAATCTTTAGGTAAATCGGTCTTCTTTGTTGGTAAATTTTTTTTCCACTTTCTATCATATACAGGAGCATTTGATGATAATGAGTTAAGAGGCAAATCAGCAACTAATTTGTTATTAAATTTTAACTCTAACTTTTTTGTATTAGTTGTTTTACCTATTACTGCAAAATCTAAACCCCATTTAGAAAAAATTTTTTTAGCACTATCTTCTTTACCAGATTTTAATATTAACAGCATTCTTTCTTGACTTTCCGATAACATAATTTCGTACGGTGTCATATTCAATTCTCTGCAAGGAATTTTATCTAAATTTATTTCAATACCTAAATTTCCTTTAGATGCCATTTCAACACTTGATGATGTTAATCCAGCTGCACCCATATCTTGAATTGAAATAATGGAATCATCTTTCATGAGTTCTAGACAAGCTTCTAACAAGAGTTTTTCAGTAAAAGGATCTCCAACCTGGACAGTTGGTTTTTTTTCCTCTGTATTTTCACTAAATTCAGCAGAGGCCATACTAGCACCGTGAATACCATCTCTACCCGTTTTTGAACCTACATAAATTACTGGCTGATCTATTCCTTTAGCTTTTGAATAAAATATTTTGTTTTTTTTAACTAAACCAACAGCCATTGCATTAACCAAAATATTTTCATCATACGAAGGATTGAATTTTACTTCACCACCAACAGTAGGAATTCCAATGCAATTACCATATCCACCAATTCCGGCAACTACACCATTCAATAAATTTTTTGTTTTAGGATGTAAATGACTACCAAAATGAATTGAATTTAGTAAAGCTATAGGTCTTGCTCCCATTGTGAAAACATCCCTTAGTATTCCTCCGACACCTGTAGCAGCACCTTGATAGGGTTCAATGTAAGATGGATGATTATGGCTTTCAATTTTAAATACTAGAGCATCATTATCATCAATATCAATTATGCCTGCATTTTCACCAGGTCCTTGAATAACATTTTTATTTTTCGTAGGTAAGTTTTTTAAATGTTTTTTTGAAGATTTGTATGAGCAGTGTTCATTCCACATAGCTGAAAAAATTCCTAATTCTAAAAGATTAGGTTCTTTTCCAATTAAATTAATTATTTTTTCATACTCATCAGGTTTTATTCCGTGATCTTCAACAATTTTTGGAGTAATTTTCATTTAGATAAAAATAAACTTTCAAACATCAAAGAACCATCTTTCCCTTGTAACAATGGATCTATTAATCTTTCAGGATGGGGCATCATTCCTAAAATATTTTTTTGGTTATTTAAAATACCCGCTATATTATTTGATGATCCATTTGGATTTGTATCTTTGTTTATTTTACCATTTGAATCACAATACTTAAAAGCTATTAAATTTTTTTCCTCAAGATTTTTTAAAGTTTCATCATCTGCAAAATAATTACCTTCATTATGTGCTATAGGTAACTCAATAATATTTTTTTTTTCATAATTTAAGCAAAATTTATTTTTAATATTGAGCACTTTAAGAAAAATATTTTTTGAAATAAATTTTAGTTTTTTATTTCTTAATAACACTCCTGGAAGTAAACCAGTTTCTATTAATATTTGAAATCCGTTACATATACCCAATAACAATCCACCATTTTTTGCATGTTTAATTACTTCGCTAATTATTCTAGATTTACTCGCGATACAGCCAGTTCTTAAGTAATCGCCATAGGAAAAACCACCAGGCAAAACTACCAAATCTGACTTAGGTAATTTTGTTTCATTATGCCATACCATTTGGTTTTTAATTTGGAATTTTTCGAGAGCTACAGATATATCTCTATCACAGTTTGAACCTGGAAAAACAATAACAGATGATTTCATTGATCTAAATTAATTTTATAATCTTCAATAACCATATTCGCTAATAATTTTTTGCAAATTTCTTCAGAAAGAATTTTAGCCTTTGCTTTGTCGCTTTCATTAATTTCTATTTCAAAATGTTTACCCTGCCTAACATTTTTTATGTTTTCGTATCCCATGTTTTTTAATGTTTGGTTAACCACTTTACCTTGCGGATCAAGCACTTCTTTTTTTAAAGTAACTATAATTGATATTTTCAATTTAATTTTTCTTAATATTTACAGCTTTAGGTTTGCCGAATTTGACTTCACTAATGTTTGACTCTTCATGAATAATTCCTAATCTTCTAGCGACTTCTTGGTATGCTTGAATAATATTGCCTAAATCTTTTCTAAACCTATCTTTATCTAATTTTTTTTCACTCACTACGTCCCACAATCTGCATGTATCAGGACTTATTTCGTCAGCTAATATAATACTTTCTTTTCCATCGATGTTAGTAATTCCAAATTCAAGTTTAAAATCTACAAGTTTAATACCTACGCCTCTAAACATACCTTGCATAAAGTCATTTATTCTTAGGCATTCATTATTTATGAAATCTAATGATCCTGCATCTTTTACCCATTTAAATTCTAAGACATGTTCTCTAGCAACTAATGGGTCACCAAGATCATCATTTTTGTAACTATATTCGATAAGAGGTTTTGATAAGATTGTACCATCAGGTATACCTAATTTTTTTGTTAAAGATCCTGTAGCAATATTTCTAACAATAAATTCTACAGGAATTATTTCAACCAAACGAATAAGTTGTTCTCTCATATTTATTCTTTTAATTAAATGAGTTTTGATTCCTATTTGATTAAGATTATTAAGTATATGCTCTGATATTCGATTATTTAATACACCTTTACCTTCCACGGAAGATTTTTTTTGATTATTGAATGCTGTAGCATCGTCTTTAAAGTGTTGTATTGCCGTACCTTTTTCTGGGCCTTCGTAAATAATTTTAGCTTTTCCTTCGTATAACTTTTTACCTTTATTTACCGTCATTTAAATACCCTTTTAAAAATAAAATTTACTTTTTTGGTGTGATATTTCAAGTCAAACATTCTTATTAAATTTTTACTAGATATTTTTTTATTAATAATTGGATCTTTTGATAAACTTTCGTAAAAGGATATATTTTTTTTCCAAGAATTTTGTGCATTCTTCTGTACTATTTTATAAGCTTTTTCTCTAGAAAATCCATATTTTGTTAGTTCGAGCATCACTCTTTGTGAAAATATTAATCCTTTTGTAATATTTAGATTGTGTAACATTTTTTTTGGATAAACGTTCATATTTTTTAGAATATTTTTTAACCTATTAAGAGCAAAATCTAACGTTATAGTAGAATCTGGACCAATGTTTCGCTCAACACTAGAATGGGAAATGTCTCTTTCGTGCCATAAAGAAATGTTTTCTAAAGCAGGAACAACATAGCTCCTGACCATTCTTGAAAGACCTGTTAAATTTTCACTTAAAATAGGATTTCTTTTGTGTGGCATTGCCGATGAACCTTTTTGCGATTTACCGAAATACTCTTCTACTTCTTGCAATTCTGTTTTTTGTAAATTTCTTATCTCTACAGCTGCTCTTTCTAAAGTACCTGCAATTATGGCTAATACAGAAAAATAATATGCATGTCTATCTCTTGGTATTACTTGAGTGGAAATAGGTTCTACTCTTAAATTTAATTTTTTGGCAACATATTTTTCAACATAAGGATCTACATTTGCAAAGCTACCTACAGCACCTGAAATAGCGCAAGTTGAAACTTCACTAATTGCATTTTCTAATCTTTTTCTATTTCTCTTAAATTCTTCATAAAAACTAGCTAACTTTAAACCAAAAGTAGTTGGTTCAGCATGAATTCCATGGCTACGTCCTATACATATTGTGTTTTTATACTTGATAGACTTGCTTTTTAATACTTTTAATATTTCATCAATATCTTTTTGTATAATTTTTCCAGATTGAATTAATTGAATATTAAAACAGGTATCCAAAACATCAGACGAAGTCATTCCTTTATGTAAAAATTTACCTTCAGGGCCTGTTTTTTCTGTTATCGAAGTTAAGAATGCTATTACATCATGATGAACTTTATTCTCAATTTTGTGTATCCGATCCACATTTATTTTTGATTTTTTTTTAATTTTACTAGATACACCTCTAGGAATTACTTTAAGTTTTTCCATTGCTTGTGCTGCAGCAATTTCAATATCCAACCAAATTTGATACTTATTTTTTTCTTCCCAGATTTCTCTAATTTCTTTTCTTGAGTATCTTTCAATCATATATTGTAAGGAGGCATTTCATATTTTTTTTTAGATTTCGTAAATATTTCATACCCATTATTAGTTACGCCAACAGTATGTTCAAATTGTGCGGACAAAGATCGATCTTTTGTAACTGCTGTCCATCCATCTTTTAGTAATTTTGTATTATATTTTCCTTCATTAATCATTGGTTCAACTGTAAATATCATACCTTCTTCAAGTTTTATTCCTTCACCTTTTTTTCCATAATGAAGAACATTTGGTGGTGAATGAAAAATTTTACCAATGCCATGTCCACAAAAATCTCTTACAACTGAAAAACCTTCTTTTTCTACAAAAGTTTGAATAGCTTCACCTAAGTCACCTAGATGCACTCCACTTTTAATAATAGATATAGCTTTCATCATAGAGTTATATGTAGCAGATATTAGATTTTTACTTTTTACTGAGGTTTCTCCGATTGCAAACATTCTACTAGTATCACCGTGCCATCCGTTAACTATTGCAGTGACATCAATATTAACTATATCACCTTCTTTTAAATATTTTTCAGTTGGTATTCCATGACAAACAACATTATTGGCAGAAGTACAACAAGATTTAGGAAAGCCTCTATAGTAGAGAGGAGCTGAATAACCTCCGTTATCTTTTATAAATTCATAACAAATTTTATCTAATTTATCTGTAGTAACACCAGGCTTAACATATGTTGTAACTTCATCCAAAGTTGATGCTGCTAGACTTCCTGCTATTTGTATTTTTTCAAAAGATTCTTTATAATTTTTATTCATATTTGATTTGCTTATTGATTTTTATCTCTTCATTAGTCATTTTACAATCGTAACAAAGAACTTTAACTCCATTTTTTAAAGCTTTATAAAAAGAAATTTTATATTCCTTATCTATATCATCAGCTATTTTAAACGAATCACAATCTTCTCTTTGAATAACGTACAATATGTAACTTTCGTATCCTTTTTTCTTAGCAGTTATTAATTCGTTAAGATGTTTCGTTCCACGAGAAGTGATAGCATCAGGAAATTCTGCAATATTATTATCTCTAAATAGAGTTACATTTTTAACTTCTAAAAAACATTTTTTTTTATTTTTTGATAACAAGAAATCAAATCTAGTCTTGTCTGAAAATTTTACTTCATTTTTAATATCATTATAACTAGATAGACTTTTAATTTTTTTTTCTTTCAAAGCTTCTAAAACAATTTTATTAGTTAAATGGGTGTTAACACCAATTTTTTTTTTATTTACCTCTAACATTTGCAGTGTATATTTTAATTTTCGTTTCGGATCATCAACTTTTGTAAACCACACAGTATTTTCGGGTTTTAATAAACCCATCATTGATCCTGAATTTGGACAGTGGGCAGTTATTGTTTTATTTTCATATTTAATATCTACAAAAAATCTTTTGTATCTTTTAATTAATTTTCCTTGTAGTAATCTTTCTTTAAATTTCATTAGATATAAATAGTATCAGAATATGAAAAAAGCTAATAAAAAAATAAATGCAGCCATAATTATTATAGGCAATGAAATTTTATCAGGAAGAACCCAAGACATAAATGTTATGAATTTATCTAAGTGGCTTAATGAACTAGGTGTTAAAGTAGAGGAGGTTAGAATAGTTCCGGATAACGAAACCGCAATTATACATACCGTTAACTTTCTCAGAAAAAGATTTCACTACATTTTTACAACTGGTGGTATTGGACCTACTCATGATGATATTACTGCTAAAACCATTGCTAAGGCATTTAAATTAAAATATGGAAAACATAAAGATGCTTATAAGATATTAGAGGATTATTATGGATCAAAAAACTTTAGCGATGGAAGAAAAAAAATGGCTATGATGCCAACAAAAGCTTCTTTAATTTTAAATCCATCAAGTGGCGCTCCCGGTTTTATAGTCGATAATGTTTATTGCTTGCCTGGAGTACCATCAATTCTGAAATCTATGTTAGGAGGTTTAAATAATAAAATCAAAGGTGGAAAAAAAATTATTAGTAGAACAATAAGTGCACAAACTGTAGAAAGCGAAATAGCAAAATCTCTTGAAAAAGTACAAAATAAATTTAAAAAAATTGATATTGGTAGTTATCCTTTTTTTAGGCTTGGAAAAATAGGTGTATCAATCGTTATTAGATCTTATGATAAAAAAAAAATTGACGTTTGTTATAAAGAAATTGTAAGTTTTCTTAAAAAGAAAAAAATAATTACGATTAGTAAAAATTAATTATGCAACATTATTTCGCTTACGGCAGTAATCTACATCATGCTCAAATGAAAAGAAGATGTCCTAAATGTCGTTATGTAAAAAAATATATTCTTAAAGATTATCAACTAACCTTTAGAAGTAAGTACGGAGCATGTGATATAGAAAAAAAAATAGGTAAAAAAGTTTATGGTGCATTATTTTTAATCTCAAAGTGTGCTGAAAAAAGATTAGATGTTTACGAAGAATATCCAACTTTGTATAAAAAAATTTATTTTAAATATAAAGGTCATAAAGTTATGACCTATACTATGGTTAGAAAAACTAAGCTGGTTCCTCCAACAGAACGTTATTTAAATATTGTTAAACAAGGCTATAAAGATTGTAGAATTAATATCAAGAGTTTAAATATTGCTTTGCAGCCAGTAGCACATCTTCAACGGTAATATCCGAAACATTTTTACTTTTATATATTTTTTTACTATCAAGAATTATTGATTGATCATATTCGGGTGCAAATTTATCTGAATCAGTTGGACCAAACAATGAAATTAAAGGTACTTTGGATAAAGATAACATATGCATTATTCCATTATCAATTGTTATGGCAAAATCTAATCTTTTACCTAAGCATGTAACTAATGCAGGTGAAGAAATCTTTGATTCGTGTTCTGGAAATAAAGCACCTGGAACAATTTTTTGTATTTTGTTTTTTAATTCAATATTTTTTTTTTCAATAAGAAAAACAGGAACTTTATTAAGTTCAATTAATTTATTTGTTAATTTTATAATATTCTCAAATGACCATTCTTTTTTTCTATAAATATTGCCCTGTGTTATTGAAAGTCCTACATAATTGTTTTTAGGCAACAGTCTTTCAGATTCTACATGAAACTTTTTATCAATTTTATTAATATCAAATTCCTTAAGTTGATAATCTTTTTTATAAAGAATGTTTATTGCTTTTAACATTGTATTTTGAATTTTTTTTTGTTTTTTATAATTAAGATTTGGATTTGAAAGTTTAAACTTAAAACAAGTTGATAAAAAATGTTTATTTGGAATTAATTTTAAAATTAATGAATTTCTTATCTTTGTTTGAAGATCAATTATTAAATCAAATGGTTCAATATTAGATTTTTTTATTTTATTATTAACAATTAATAAATGCCACCACCTAAAACCAAAATATTTTACTTCCAAATTTAACGTTTCAATGTTTGTTTTGTAATCATTCAGAGAGGAATTGAAATGATTTTCATGTGCTGAAAGATAGTAAAATTTTGTATTTATAAAGTTTGATTTTAAAGTATCGATTAAAGGTAAGATCTGTATTGAGTCACCAATCCCCCCTCCTGAATTATATAAAAGAACTCTATTAATCATTTAAAAATATTTAGCTTATTAATTTATTTATTGATGCAAAAGTATGATAATAATTAATTTTAATAAATATGAAAGCTATTTTAGTTACCGGAGGTGCAGGTTATATTGGAAGCCATATAATTGAATTATTAATAAAGAAAAATTTTAAAGTCTTTATTATTGATAATTTGTCTACAGGATACAAAAAATTAATAAATAAAAAAGCTATATTTTATAAAGCTAGCATTCATCAAGATAAGTTAATAAGAAAAATAATACTAAAAAATAATATTGAATCAATTATACATTTAGCTGCAAAACTTAGTGTTCCAGAAAGCGAAAAAAAACCAAAAACTTATTACTATAATAATGTTAATGGGACGCAAAGTCTTATAAAAGCAGCAAAAAATACAAGTGTGAAAAATTTTATATTTTCATCAACATGTGCAGTTTATAGTAACAAAATACCTCATGTAGTCGAAACATCTAGCACTTTTCCAAAAAGCGTTTATGGATTAACAAAATTAAAATGTGAAGAATTAATAAAAAAAAATTTCAAAAAAAATTATGCTATCCTTAGATATTTTAATGTTGTTGGTTCAAGTCCAAGTCAAAAAATTGGACAAATAAATAAAAATGGACAATTATTTAAAAATCTATCATTGGCGGTAAAAAAAAAGAATCCAATATTTAATATTTATGGAGATGATTATAAAACTTTTGATGGATCGTGTATTAGGGATTATATTCATGTATGTGATCTAGCTGAAATTCATATTAAAACTTTATTAAAAATAAATTTAATGAATAAATCAGTAATATTAAACTGTGGTTATGGAAATGGATTTTCTGTTTTCGAAGTAGTCAAAGAATTTTCTAAGTTTTCTAAAAATAAAGTTACAATTAACGTAAAGGAAAGAAGACGTGGTGATATGACTAAAATTATTGCAAGGGTAAATAAATTGAATAAATTTTTAAAATTTAAACCAAAATTTCATAGTTTAAAGAAAATGGTTAAAAGTTCGGTAGATTGGGAAAAAAAATTAAATAATAATTAATAAAAAGAATTTATTTTTTTTAGCATTAATTTTATTTTTTTCTCTTCTAATATAGGCGAAAAATTTTTTATTATTTTTTTTCTACCAAACGTAAATTTTTTATTACTTTTTTTACCTTTTTTAACAAAATTAATTATTTCAGAATGAAATTTCGAAAAATCTCCATTTGAAATTTCAGAAAAATTAGGTTTGCGCCAGTATTCTTTTCCACCTTCGCCGGTATATCCTATTACTTTATTGCCAGCTATCGCAGCTTCCACTGGAGGAAGCGGCAGCCCTTCCAAATTTGAAAATGCTAAAAATATTTTAGATTTGCATAAATTATTATAAACTTCACTTTGTTTTAAATTATGTAATGCTTTTATCTTCCAAGATTTTGGCAAGTGTTTTCTTAAAAAAAATATTAAATGTTCGGAATGTTCAGGCAGTTTTCTTGGCATGTAAGTAATTAAATTACTTTTTTTATTTATATTTTTAAAATCTTTTTCATTAAAAGAATATTTAATATTAAAAATTTTTTTTTTACAGAATGGAAAAGCTAAATTAACACAATTTGTTATATCTTTAGAATAGGATAAAATAAACTTTGCGTTTTTATATGCGCTATCTAAAGCACTATAGTTATTAGTTGGTTTTAAGCAGTAACCGTTTTGTGCAAAAATTGCATAGGGAATCTTATTTTTTATAAGCAAATCATTTGCAAAGTGAGCAAAAATTTCAGGTAATATTACAAAATCTTTGTTTTTATTAAAATTAAAATCATTTTTAATAATAATATTATTTTTAAACCACTTTGATTTATAGTTTTGATTTGGTGCAATATCACTAAATTTCCAACCAAAATATTTTTGATTATTGATATTTAAAAATTTATTTATAGAAATGCCCCATTTTTTATATTTTTTTTTTTTAATATGTAAAACTTGAGATGTAAAATTTTTGTTTAGATTGTTTATTAATTCGGAATGTTTATAAATAATTTTACCACCACCAGAAGGTCCTTTTTCAGCGATACAAATATATACGATGTTAATTTTTTTTCTCATCAAAAATTATTTAAAGTAATTTCTACTTTATAGTTTATTTAAGCAATTAGAACAATAATTCAGGTTATTATTAATAATTTTTTAGAAATTTAAACTTAGCATAAATACTAACAATATGGACAATGCCCTCGTGGTGAAATTGGTAGACACAAAGGACTTAAAATCCTTGCCCATTTGGGAGTGCCAGTTCGAGTCTGGCCGAGGGCACCATTTATCATTTATTAAATGAAAATTTTTGACTGCACAACTTTTTTTGATGAAAATTTAATGCTCGAGATTAGATTTAATGTACTCGACAAGCATGTTGATAAATTTGTAATTGTAGAAGCAAAATATTCTCATAGTGGTGAAAAAAAGAAATTAAATTTTGATATAAAAAAATTTTCTGATTACAAAAAAAAAATAATTTATTTAATTGTAGATAATGAACCAGAAAATATTGTTTATGAAAAAAATTTGACAGAAAAAAATGATCAAATGCGAAAAAATAGTATTAAAAGAATAGCTTATCAAAGAAATTTTTTAGTTAATTCTTTAAATGAAGCCGCAGATGATGACTATATTTTTTATAGTGATAATGATGAGATTCCTAATTTTGAAAATTTTAACTTTAACAATAACAAAAGCAAAATTGTGATTTTTAAACAAAAGCTATTTTATTATAAGTTTAATTTATTATGTGATCGAGTTGATTGGTATGGAACTAAAGGATGCAAAAAAAAAGATTTAATTTCTTTTAGTTGGTTAAGAGAAGTTAAAGCTAAAAAGTATTCTAATTTAAGATTAGATACTCTTTTTTCAAAAACAAAATATACAAATGTTGAAATAATTAATGATGGAGGATGGCATTTTTCACAATTAAAAACTCCTGAAGACATTGAGAAAAAACTCTTAAATCAAGAGCATCATGACGAATACAGAATAGCTAAAAAAAATTTACCAAAAGTAGCAGATCTTGTTAAAAGAAAAACTATAGTTTATGACCATAAAGCAAAATCATCAGATTATAAATTTTCCAAAGAATTTAAATTAAAAACATTATCATTAAACCATATGCCTGTTTTTTTACAAAAGAATGTAAATAAATACATTGAATGGTTTGATTTTGAAAATTAAACAATAATATCCTTTAGGTAGATTAATATGAAAAAATGCCATTTTATTTTTGATAAAACACAAAAAAATATAAATTTAAAAAAAATTTTTTTGAAAAAGTATAAAAATTATCCCTTAAAAATATCACAGGTTATTGTTGTATTAGGGGGAGATGGTTTTATGTTACAAACTTTAAAAAAATATCAAAAATATAACAAACTCTTTTATGGAATAAATAGAGGAACTTTTGGTTTTTTAATGAATAAATATAAAACTAAAAATGTTATTAGAAGTATTTCAAAAGCAAAACAGGTTAATATCTCCCCATTAAAAATCCGTGTATTAACAAAAGATAATAAATACTTTTCAGCTATTGCAATTAATGAAATGTCATTATTTAGACAAAGTAAACAAACTGCTTCGTTACAAATTTTTGCAGGGAAAAAAATTTTAATAAAAAAATTAATTTGTGATGGGGTTTTAGTATGTACACCAGCAGGGAGTACAGCTTATAATTTATCTGTTGGTGGACCTATATTATCATTAAATTCAAAAAAAATTGCTGTTACTGCAATTAGTCCTTTTAGACCCAGAAGGTGGAGCGGCAAAATTGTTCCCGCTTCAACGCCTATTAAAATAAAAAATTTAAATTTAAAAAAAAGATCAGTAAGTGTAGTTGCTGATAATGTTGAGATAAGAAATATCAAGAAAGTTTATGTATCAATGCAAAATAAAGTTAAATTCAAACTACTTTATGACAAAAAAAATAGTTTAAATGAAAAAATAAAACTTGAACAAAGAATCAATAAAAAATTTTAATATTAAATTTTCTTTCTAATTACTGATAAACTAACCTTATCCCTTTGAACTTTAAAGATGTCTACACCTTTATATACGTCAAAACAATTGCTGATTTTATTTTCCGAAAAAATAGTTCTATTTGTCATAATTAAATAATCTGATTTTTCTGCATCAACAAATACAAAATTGATGTAACCATTTTTCTTTAGATATTTTTTTGCTAGTTTAGGATTTACACCACAAGTTGATAATTTAATTAGTTCATTTTCATTAAAATGACTTTTTTTTACAAGTTCCTCAATAGATGCTCCCCAATAATCATTTTCAAACTTTTGATATCTTTTTTCCTTGTTACCATTAAAAACGTTTAGATAAGTGTATTGATAAGGTGTAATAGAGAAAAAATTGTATAAAAAATATATAAATAATGAAAAAGAGATAAACAGCGATATTTTTGCTTTTATATTTTTAAAATTTTCTAATAAATAAAAAATTGCTAATGCTGGAATTATGCAAAAATATGGAATTATCCATAAAAATAATCTCATACCATCGTATATAGGAAAATTTAAAAAAAATGGTAATAAGTTAGCGAATATTAAAAATAAAATTATAAGTGATAATTTGTAATTAAAAAACGAAAAATTTTTCTTAAAAAATTCTTTTGAAGTAAACATAAAATAAAAGA
>MDTG01419963.1_pt1 | contig 15165 bp, 12 predicted proteins | sample 811421 | NCBI WGS metagenome assembly MDTG01 (sample SAMN05326645, study PRJNA326480) | marine metagenome | isolation source: seawater | place: Pacific Ocean: South East | collected 2011
CGGTCGGCCCTGGTATGAAAAATCAGTAATATATACAAGCTCCCAACCAATACCGCGTTTTTCTAGCCTAACCTCGACTGGATGAAAGCCCCCAGCTGCTGCGCTATAATCTTTATCACGGAAATTCAAAGTTAACTCACTCGCATTCCCTATCGATTCACCTTGTTTAGTGATGGCATTTACAATCATATCAAACAGTGACTCTGGCACGCTTAGTCCTGGCACTTGCTCTATTTTAATCGCCATACCCTAACCCCTTTAAATTAAGCCATGTTCAGCAAATGAATAACTGGTTTCACCAATGATGATGTGATCGACTATCGAAACGTCAATAAGGTTAAGTGCTTGTTGTAATTTGGTAGTAATAAGCTTGTCGGCCTGTGAAGGCGTACTGACGCCTGAAGGATGATTGTGCGCAAGTATTACAGATGCTGCATTTAGCGCTAATACTTCTTTAACCACCTCTCGTGGGTATACGCTTGCAGCGTTAATAGTCCCCCTAAATAACTCTTTGTATTCAAGTATGCGGTTTTGGCTATCCAAAAATAGTACAGCAAACACCTCATGCTCTATTAACGCCAGCTTATGCCTTAAATATTCTTCACTGTCTTTCGGACATGTTAAAGCCCCATCCCTAAATTGCTTTTGAGCGATTATGTAAGCTGCTGCTTCAAGTATTTGTTCATCACTTACTGGGTGATCAAATTCGTATAGTGACTTGTTATTTTGCATTATTATGCCCTCTTAATAGTTTATGCAAAATAGTGATGTATATGTTTAACGTTTTTGTTTCGACTCAGTAAAAAATTACTCCCCCCGGAAAGGATATGTACTACTAACCTAACCGGAGAAACCCCATGCGTTTAATCAAATTAAAAGAAGTTTTACATATCACAGGCTTAAGTCGTTCTACTATTTATCGCTTTATGAGTGCTGGTGGATTTCCAATGAAGGTCGAGCTAGGCGGTAACTCTGTAGCCTGGGTAGAAAGTGAAGTTGAAGAGTGGATAAGTGAAAAAATAGGAAAAAGAGATATATCTTGACTACCAAATGTAGATTTTATCACCATTAAGCAGTAAATTAGCCTTATTAAAAGGATTCACAAGGCTGAAAACATGATTCATAGGCAATTAAAAGAAAAACAAATATATTTATAACTTCTTGTGGAATGAATTTCCTAACAGCATACGTGTTTTTTTAGACAATAAATTTGTTTTTCAGCCTTTTTGGTCGTTCCATAATGGACACATCACTGAGCAAGAATTTAAGCATAAATTGAATGAAGCCAAAAATAAATTGCCAAATAGGGTTTAGCAAACAACGAAACAGCCAAGCTCACCTCCATCGTATTACAGCGTTTATATACATTACGTAATCAACTAATGCATGGTGGTGCAACATGGAACAGCAGCGCAAATAGAGAGCAACTAAAAGATGCCGTGCAATTTTTATCGCAATTAGTGCCATTTATTATTGATCTTATGATGGATAACTCAAACGAGCTTTGGGAAGATGCGTACTACCCGCTTATTGATGGGTAAAGGTGCTGCTTGAGGCATTATTTATGTTTTTTAAAACACGATAATGCCTAAACCGCAGTAAACTTATAAATTAGTGCTTAAAGTAGCTAAATCAGTATTCACTTTTTGTAATACGTCATCGTACCCTTTTAATACCTCTTCTTTGTGAGTTAAATCCTGCTTGAGCTGCTCTACACTTGCTACTAGATCTTTCGTTAAACTCGGAACAAAATTGCTTTGTTCTTCAGCTAACTTTGCTACTATTTGATTTATGCACTGTTTTAGCTCAACACTAATATCTTGCAATAATAATGCGACAACGCGGGCCTGTTCAGTTCGTAACTGAGCTATGTCATCGCCTTCAACTTGCTCAGCACTAAATTGTTGCCGAATAGTATTAATATGCGCATCAAGATCTAAATTAACCGCAGGGATCGTAATACGTTCAACGGCATTGTTTAATGGCATTAAAACCATCTCGGGGTCAAAGTCATCATCTGAAAAATCAAACATATCCTTAATAGATGCTTTTATATCCTGTTTAAACAACCCTAATTGAATTGCGTTTTCACTTACGTCATAAATCGCTTTGCTGGTATCAACCACAAATGACTCAAGCTTACTCACTGCTTCATGAACACTTGCATAGGTGTAACTAACTGTGCGGTAGTGAGTTGATGTAACTGTACGAGTTGATCCCCATGATAATGGGTTGTACCACGATGAATCACTCACTTCTCGGGATGTTGTATAGCTTTCTTCCCGCGAGCCTGATTGCGACTGAACTTGTTGTACCTGTATCGCATCTTGATTTATGTCAGTTAATAATCGCGTTAATGTTTTTTCAGCTTGAATACTGTATTTTTCAAAAACACTATTAACCTTAACAGTGCCAGCCTCTACGCGTTTAACAACTGCTTGCTGTTTTTTCGCTAAGCTTTCAACGTCGCCTTCAAGTAAGTTTTTACGCTTATAAGTTACGTCATCGGTAATTTGAACTAGTTTTTGTTTAACCTCACGCTTTGAGCCTATTAACAGGTTATTAAAACGATCGGCCAATATTTGCTCTTTTTTTGCTTTAACAGTATCTAACTTACTTGTTACTTTTTTAAAGTTGGCCACTGCTGCAAACGTATTGGCATTAAACGTAAAGTCATCAAACATGCTATTAAGAAGGTTCATCGTATGTAGCTCTTCTTCATTTAATGATTGTTCTGGCTTAATAGCTAAATCGTAGCAGCGTGAAGAAATAAATATAGGCGGTAAAGCATTTTGTAAAGTGCTCATTAAATGGCTTTGGTTATTATCATCTTCAGCACTGTGATGTGCTGAAAACTCATTACATACCTTGTCGACATTACTCTTGGCCTGATTATTAAGTTTTGTAGTAATGGCTGGTAACGCCTCTTGAATAGATGGGTACTTATGGTACTCATCCAATAAGGCCCCATCAAACAGTGAACCAATTAGTACAATATCTTCAATACCTTTATTGGGAATATTTTGCGCCAGCAAGCTCATATCTGATTGGTCTAAAAATTGGCCGCTATTGCTGAGTACAAAAACAACGTCACATTGACCTATAAACTCTTGTGTACGTCTACCACGGGAGATTATTGGGTCGTTCATTCCCGGTGTATCAACCACCTCAATATCGCGTAAAGAGTCAATATTTAAATGCAGCTCAGTGCTTTTTACTATTGGTGTAAATTCGCCGCTGGCTCCTACATAGTTGTTTAGTTTATCAACTAATTCATCATTATTATTTACTTGATCAAGCGATATGGTTGTATCTAAATACTGCGCAACGTTTAGCCCTGAACTTTTAACCATATTTAAAAGCTCAATACTGGCTTTTTCTTCATCAGATATAACAGGCTTAGCGGGTGAAGGAATAAAAACGCCCTGCTTTTGCGATATTGCCTTATTGGCTTGATATTCAAGAAATGCGTTTTCGTAACTTGCTTGTTTAGTGAATGCTTTATCCGCTAAGTTTTTAACTTTACCCCACTCATTTTTGCTATAAAACTCAACCAGTGCTTTTGGCCGCTGTGCATAGCAAATTTTAGTTAGCGCAGCCGTCATAGGTGTTGCAGCCTTTGGGAGCACGTCTTGCCCATTAAATAACAAACTATTTAAAAACGAAGACTTACCCCGTTTTATTTGGCCGATTATACCAATACGCAGCAACCTATTTTCGTTTTGTGTATGTAGTGCATCGTTTTTAAAATTACTAGCTAATGCTTGTAACTCAGCCAGTAAATTTGCATCTAGTGAGCTGCCTAATAACTCACAACCTTTACTTATTTTTAATAGGCTTGATGACTGTTCTTCAATCATTTTTAATTCCTTTTACTGATAAGATCAAACGTTAATTTATAGTTTTAACTACTTTATTCACTTATATAGCACTGCAATATGGCAACCATTACACTGGTATAGCTTTTAACTCGTCAACTCTAACAAATCGATAAATGTATCCAAAAGTTTCCCCGCAGCTAAAGGCTCTTGCGAATGACTAAATTCATACAGATAAAATGCATTAGCCTCTTGATCGAAAGCAAAGAAAGTATCATCTAGCTTAAATAGCATCTGTTCTTTCTCATAGTTATTTACTTTTTTTAAGATAAAAACCCCACTGTCTTGGTTAATATTATCACCAACTTTTACAAGGGCACTTTCAACAGTGCCACATTTAGTGCTAGTAACTTCTATTGATACCTTGCCTAATTCTACAGTGCAAACAGGGTCGTTTTCTTTAATTTTATCGCCTGAGTTTATTAACATCTCAGTGACTTTACCGCTTTCCCCATTTAAATTAGGACAAGTAACAATTTCTGCCGGTTCAAAATTTAAAAGAGCTTTAAGATAAACATTATTATTATTTACCCTAATAGTTCCCCGATCCAGCTGTAATTGTAGCCAAGGGAGTGCTAGCTCATGAGATATTGATGATTCAGTTACTGCTTGATCAAAGTAATACCATCTAGTTCTCTCACAGCTAGTATCACCTATGGCTCTTGACTTTATTACTTCCAATAACCTAGATTTTTGAATACTTCGAGTCTCTGCTATTAGCTCTTCAAACTCAATTTTGTGATATACAAGCAAATGCTTAAAGTGATCAGGGTTTAATAAATGGGAGCTAAAATATAATGCACTTTCTTGCCAGTTCCGGTTTTTAATATGGCAAAATAAGTCAAATATATCTTGTTGAGTGCCTTTTAATATTTCTAGCTGGTGTGCTATTGCGTTCACTAAAGGCATTTCTTTTTCCGTGTACTTGGTTATCACGTCGGGTCATCATTAGCGCATCAAATAAAAATAATTGTGCTAATGGTTTACGCCTATAGTATGCAACAAATGCTTGAATGATTGCTTTGTCTGGCGCTTTAGCAAAATCAACCACATCATCTAAAACAGAGTTATCGAGTGAGAATGAGTTTATTAAAATTTGTAAATACTCAACCTCGGTGTCATGAATGTCATTATCTGCATTCATCACTAAGGCTAAACCTTGCAAATACAATAACTGCCCTTCAATCCCTTGCTGTGCAATTGGGTGGTTTTCAAAAGCACTAGGCTCTTTTGTCGCTTCCATAAAAGTGGCAAGCATGTCTAAATTTGTCATTGCAGCTTTTCGATTCAGGTAATTTCGTTTATTTGAGGTAAATGAGTCTTTACCTCACAGGAGATAAGTATTTTATCTTTATAGCAAAATTATATTCGCTTAATAAAAGATGACATAACTCTTTAATTACGAAGTAAATTACTGAACTTTTAATCCATTTAGGAATATTTCTTCCCAGTTGCAAGGCACTAATGTACACCTTTGAAATCTTGTTTTACCAACATCATAGTCATACCCAACATAATTACCTGATACTACCCACTCATCGCTAGTTATAAGCCTGCGACTCTCGCCTTGCCCACTTGAAACTTGAAATATCCATAAATCGTCATTTACAAGGCAAACGTTAATCATCATGTCGTCGATACTAACATCATGACTTATTGCTGTTACGGAATTACCTGAAACAGACATGCGCACGATTTCTTTCCCGTACAATGTCTCTATAGCTTCTGCCATCTCTATTTGATCACCGAGGTTTTCGATCAACAATGTTGTTATATTATTATTACTTATTTCTGTATTACCCTCACTGTACAAAGCTAATGTCTCTTTACTCCAAGTAAGGCCAATGTCGCTAAGCTTAATTTTTTTCTCTTCATCATTATGTAAAGTTAGAATATCATTTACTACGATGGCATTACCTCTATCAAGTTCTGCCTGCAATAAAGGCATTACCACTTCTTGATCTAATATTGGTTTTATATTTTCACCAACTTTAGCAGAAGGGATTTTTCCACTCATTACTTGCAGCAACCGCTTCGTTCTGATCTCAGCGGTTTCTTCCATTAACGCATCAAATGCAATTTCATGATAGGCAAGTAGGTGTTTAAAGTGATCTGGGTTTAGTAAATGGGAGCTGAAATATAATGCGCTTTCTTGCCAGTTACGGTTTTTAATATGGCAGAATAAATCGAATATGTCTTGTTGGGTGCCTTTTAGTATTTCGAGCTGGTCGGCTATTTTGTCTACAACGGCTTTTTCTTTGTCTTCTACTTTGCCATCGCGGCGGGTCATCATTAGGGCGTCGAACAAAAACAATTGCGCAACGGGCCGACGGCGAAAAGTACGGAAAAACGCTTGTACTGTGTCTTTATCTGGGGCTTTTGCAAACGTTACCATGTCGTCTAGTATTGACTCATCAAGGCTCATTGATTTTATAAGTATACGAATATATTCTTTTTCGGTGTCGTCAATGTGGCCGTCAGCATTCATAACAAGTGCTAAGCCATTTAAGTATAATAGCTGCTCTTCCATGGTGAAATCAGCCGCTGGGTGGCCTTCAAATGCATCGGCTTCTTTTGTTGCATCGTTTATAACGTCTAAAATATCAAAATCCATCTTACTTCCTTTTTTTATAAGTAATTGTGTGTTGCTAATTTAAGTTTAATTAACACGCTTTTGTTGTTAAGCCTTTGATCTGTTTATATCTAAGCCATATATATAAATCTATATCTTAATTATTCAAAATTATGCCGAGGCTATATCGACTGTAATGCTCGCTTTTTTATCGTTTACTATGTGAACTTTCACACGCTGGCCTTCACTAAAATAATCACTAATTACAGCATCACCCAACTGGGCTTTTATTTTTTGTTTAGTAATAATGATGTCGAAATCGGTTGGTACCTTTTCTTCTATTTTAATGTGCACGCCCACTGCACTTAACTTAATTACTCGCCCTTGCAACGCGGTTATATCAGCAATAGCCGACAGTTGTTTAATACTGCCTTGTACTAGCGCTTCAAATACTAATGACTGTTTGGGTATATTATTGTTACCAAGTGAGCAAGTCGTATTACTTGAGCTCAATGCGACAGAGCTTGGCTGCATGGTTGTTTTTACATTTAGCAACTCGCATAACTGCGTTATTTGCTCTTGTAATTGCTGCTGTATTTTAAGGGCAACTTGCTTTTGTGTTGCTAAGGCATTTAACTGCGCTTTTGTTTTGTTGCTTATATCGTCTAAATGTTGTTTGTTTTTGTCGGATATAGTCTCACCAAAAATAAGTTCTTTAATCGTACCATTTGTTAAGCTATGAATTTGACGAGTAGAATCATAAAAATTTATATAGCTCTTAAATATTTGCTCTGCTTGCCATAAAACAATCGAGCCATTTTTACCTTTACTCACGGTTTGTAATAAATCAGTTAGTACGGTTTGGGAGCTTGAAAACTCTTTATTTAACTGCGCTGAGTACCCTATTACGTCTAAAAAATTAATTTCAGCTCGTTGTAAGTCTTGTTTTGCTGTATTAATAATTTGTTGTATTTGTGACTCTGGCTTTTTATCCGCTTTACTAATCACCACTAATACAGGCTGAGTTAGCTCTAAGCTTTTTAAAAATTCAATATCTTGCTGTGGCACAGTGCCATTTTGCTGATCGACCAACCAAATTAAATAGTCTGCACTGCGTAAATGCTCACGAGCAATGTTTTCGTCGGTATTGTTTTGTGTGTTAATTATATCGTCGGCTTTGCTGTAACCTGGGGTATCTAAAAACACGAGGTTAGGGTATTTAAAGTCTTCTCGTTCAACTGATATTAGCTGTAGTAAATGGCTAAAGGTTACGCCAAAATGCTCATTAAATGCATGACATATAGCTTTTAATGCTTCTTCATCTATTGCTGTTTTTTTACGATAAAAATTAAGTGCACTTATTGCATTTTGCTCACCTAACGACAGATAAGTAGGAATAGATGTAGTGGGTGTTGTGTCTGTTGGCAGCAACGAGGGGCACCCTAATACGGAGTTTAAGAAGCGCGATTTACCTGCACTAAATGAGCCACCAACTGCAACGGTATAGTATTTTTCAAGATGCGGAAAAGCAGCAATTTCATTTAGCTGTTTTTCAAGCAATAACAATTGAGCATAAGTATACGCCCCCGTGGTGTTATCGTCTTGTTTAGCAAGCTGTAAAAATTCATGTTCAATCGTGTGTTTAATTTCGGCTAATAAACGGGCAACAGAGGTGTTGCTATCGCCATTCGCAATTAATTGAGCACATAAACTTAATCCCTTTTCGCTTTCGTATAAATATTGATTTACCCCCTCTGGTTTTTTATTTTGAAATGAGGCTTGTGTTTGAGCTGATTGCTCATTTGCATTACTACTTCCACTGTTACTTATACCACTATTTTCATTATTACTTTTATCAAGGTGGCCATTCATTAAGCTGTCAAAATCTAAATCATTACTCACTAGCTAGCTTCCTTTATAGCATCGGTTTTTATTTGTGCGGGTTGATTAGTTTGCTGAATTTGAATTAAAGCGTTATCGAACTTTAACTGCTGCTCGTTAAACGCGTCTTCGTTTTGCTGCAATTGTTGTTTAAGCTGTTCAATACTCTGATTGAAGTCGTGTTGCTCTTGCTCAAATGAGCTTAAAACGGCTTGTTTTATTTTTATTACCGCTGTATTTAGCTGTTGTGTGCAATGCTCTACCGCCATATTAACGGCTTGAGGAATAACTTGCTCACGCACTTGTGATTCTATTAGTTGCTCGCGCTCTTCTGCGTTATCTTTTCGACCCAATAACCCCCCAATAATACCAGAGACAATTCCACCTAGAGGGCCTAAAATAACTACAGCGACTCCTGCCGCTACCGCTGCATACGTTGCTGAAAAGGCTTCTTTTTGCTCTGCTGGTACATTAAGTGTAATTTGTACATCGCTATGTTGTTGCTCGCTTATGATATCGAGTTTTTTATCTAACTTTTGTAATTCTTGCTTTACTAAGTTATCAACACCTTGTTGTAAAACGGGCCTTAGTAGGTCATTTATTTTTTGTGATACTTGATTCGATTTAGCCGCACTGACTAAAACTGATACCGATGAGCCTAACACATGTTGAGAGCGCTGAATTAACTGCTCTTTTCCTACGCTACATAGGTTATATTCAAGATCGTTAAGTGACGCATGAAGTTTTTTTTCTACAGAGCTAAATGCATTTTGGGATTTATTTATTTGTTCTTGAATTTGGGCTTCAGTTGACTGGCTAGATTTTTTTAGGCCATTTATGGCGCTGGTTATATGCTCTGTTAACTTAGCTAGTTGCTGTGAATAACGCTTACAAAGTAATGTATCAAACTGATTTAATGCAGTGTCTCCTGCATTGTCAAAATCAATTATATTTTTGTTAGTACCTAAATTTTCGATATGGCCAATCGTTATATCGCTTTCTAATGCTTCGGTTAAATACGCTTGCAGCTGACTCTTAACCGCTAACAATTTACTACTTGGCAGACGGTTAGATTTAGACACAATATGAGCAATGTCTTTTTCATAATTAAAATTGATTTCTTGCAGTTGATTAATGGCTGTTGCATCAAAGGCCTTTTCTGAGGGGATTAAATTTATAAAATAATCACCACGATCCAAATAACAAGCAATTGCCTTTGAGTGGCCAGCATTATTTGATGCAAAACCCGGCATATCCACCAGCACTAAATTAGGACGGTTCTTAAGCTTTTGGTTATTAATAAAAACCTGAATGTAGAATATATTCTCATCAACTTTTAAGTTTTTTAATTCGCTTAATGCTTTTCGCTCACTCAGCTTACTATCAATATAATTAATTATGATGTGCTCGTCTTCGCTATAACTTAGCTCTGTAGCAACCGCTGTTTCAGGGTTTATATCGCATTTAAGATAGTCATGCCCTAAGTAATTATTAAGTAGTGAACTTTTACCAGCTGAAAATTGGCCGATTACGGGCACGATAACTTTAAATTGTTCAATTTTATTTTGTAAAAAGGCAAGATCATCACGGATATTTTTATTAATTAAAATATCATCGTTAATTTTTTTATACATAGTAACTTGAGCCAACAATTGAGCTTGCATCGTTGAATGCTCATTAGCTGACAGTAGATTTAAACCTCCCGTATTTGAGTAAGCAGGCGGCCTTTTATCGTTACATTTTAGGCTATGCAATAATTCCAGCCCTAACTCATAACCACTCAATTTATTATTGAGTGCTAAGCCGAGTTGATGTTCAATGGTTTGATTTATTTCTTCAGCTGTTGCGTAGTTTTGTGCATCACTTGCTATTTGCAGTCCTTTTAATAAAGGGTGAAACTGCTGATGTTTAGGCGGAACAGGTAAAATGGCGTTTGCTTGTATATTATTTAAAAATAACTTAGCGGAGCTAGGACTAAATAAGCTATATGGTGTTAATAATGTTTGATGCAAGCCAGTATCATGCAATAAATTTATGTAGCAACTGAGTTCACTATTAGACCATTCGCGCCCTAAATCATTATAAAAACCCAAGGTTACACTAATTAATAATTCACTTGGTTGCAGTGTATTTAAACTGATGCATTTTGATTTTGTATTGTTATACCAATTATTTACTAATTGACTTCGTTCTAGGTTATCAATTCTATTTTCAAGTTGGTTGAATCTAACATCGCATTGATGAGCTAATGCTTCTATTCCTTGCTTCATTAATGCAACTGATTGAAAAACATTTTGTTCTAGTTTTTTAACGCTGCCATATAACACATTAACCTGAGTCATCAGGTAGTTTGTTTTGTTAGCAAGGGAAACCATCGCTTCCATTGTTAGTACTTGTTTATGGTTGAGCTTTTGAATGAGTAATTGGCTTGAATATATAGCTCGATTTAAATCATAGTTAATACCCGCTTGTAACTTAGCATTGCTCCCCGAGACCGAGCCGAGAACTCGACTTACATAGCTTTGCTCAAGCTGCGCGTTTATACGCCCCTCGGTAGAGGCTAGTGTTGTAATTGTATTAAAGGCATGTTCAAGTAATTCATTAGAGTTATCAGCAAATTCATCTATCAAGCTATCAACATTTTGATTCGCTATCTCTCGCTCTTGCTGATTTAACGTATGGGCAAGTTCGCTTAATACATCTTCTAATGAATCTGGAGATGTTAGCTGCTTAGAATCTAAAGCTCTTTCATCACGCAACCGTTGGTTTACTAATATCTGATCGTTGAATTGTGTGTTTGAGGCTGCAAACTCAAAAGCGGCCTGCATAAAGCGAGCTTCATCATCCATAAAAGGCTTAAATTGCTTAAGAATTTTAGCCGTGTCGCTATAACCTAATTCAATAAGGTTAGCCGCATTTTCTTTTGTAAAATTAAGCGGCTCAATTAAGCCTGCGAATGCTTGCGACGGAACAATATTCCAAAAACTAACCCCAGGATACTGCTTACTTGCAGTAACAGTATCAGCTTGGCGATCCAAGTAAATATTAATAATGTGAGTGCAGTTGTGCTGCTCAATTAGTGGTTTGTAAGGTGTGTTATCGCTGTATAAAGGAAGTACGCCTCCGTCAACATAATTTGTGCCGTCTATCTCAACGGCTTTAAAAACAGCGGGTATCGCAGAGGTTGCCAGTAGCCACTTTTTTTGTTTTCATCGCTTAATGAGTTTAACTGAGGATAGACTAGATCGCCATTTTTAGCTGTTAATGCACATAAATGCAGCGGTAAATTATTACTGTCGATAGAATTGCAAACATTGCTTTGGTAAATAAGGTCAGCAAGTCCATCTTGTGAAAAAGCCCCTGCACCACCTAATAAAGAGCTAAGCGTCATCAATGCTTTAGGTGCAACACCCGGTAAATAAGCTCCAGCTGCGAACTTAGATACAGCAATAGCTATATCTTCTGCTTTAAGTGTTAAGACCTTGCTTGGTGCAATATCAAGCCATAACTGCTCAGCGGAGCAGTAATCACCTGCTGTAAATAAAGAAGCATTTAAGCCACCAACAGAAGTACCCGCAACTGCTTCAACGTTTTTGGCTATACCAAACTCATTTAGTGCCTTCCAAACGCCTATTTCGTATGCGCCTTTACCACCACCGCCAGAAAAAACCAAACCTAATTTAGTCATAAATATCCTTTTCAATTAATGATTAACCTTTAAAAGTTAACCACTTAACCCCCTTAACTTAAGCTACTAGACCACTTAAAGCATTTCAAGGTGTTTTTAGTTACACCTGTTAATAGCTGAGCACTAATGGCATGATCACGGGTACTCAAATTACATTCAAGTAATATAACAATACTGACGAGAAATAAATTTTTGCAAGCTTGTGATTTCGACTGTTACACTTTTTGTTTGATCTATGCCTTGAGATTATCCTTGAGCGCTTTAACTAATCGTTTTGCCTTATCGCTTTCAATCGAACAACTTGTTGTATACGGATGGTGAATATTAAATTGGTTTCTTGCATCTGCGGGAGTAATTGAACCACTAAAATTGTCGTCAGTTGTACACTGCCATTTAACATTTAACCTGTGAAGATGATACTCAGATACAGGATCATTCACAATTGGCTGGTTTAACAACTTATAAGTTGACGAGGAGCTTTTTGGAATTTCAGCAACACCAATAGCACCATAGCCATTAGCATAAGCTATTAAAACATCTCCAGGTATAAAGCTATTAAGTAACCTATCCCATTTGTCGCCCTCTGCTCCATCAAACCCAGCAGAAACAACGGACTTTTCTTTCAAGTAAGCCCAGTTTTTAGGTTCTGTAGTGCCAATATTGTACCAAAAATACTTTGGCTCACGCTCCATTGGACTAAACTCTAGTGGAAAGGTAGACTCTGGAGAACGGTCAAATACAACCGAAAAATCAATATATTGTGTTCCATCGCTATGCTTTGAAACACTATATTGAACGCACTTAAAACCAACGCCTTTATCTGAAAGCCATTCCCCCATCGAAAACAACGTACGATCAAATTTATTCGCAATTAAAATGATACGATTCTTTGTATTTATTTTTTCTCTGTCAATTTCTGCTGAATCTATAAAAGATTCTACAGACTCAACATATGATTCATTAACTAACTTTTTATTTTTTATAAATTTTTCGCCTTTGAAGCGAGCAATATGAGCAAGGTATTGCAATGCTTGCGTATCCACCCCCAAACAACCAAGGTCTTTTTTCAACTCAATAACTACGCCATTCCCATTTTTATCAAGTGCTAAAACCTCAAGCCTTTTACCATTAGCAATTTTAACTTGGTTTTTCAGTAGAATAAGCTCTTCTCCAAAAATACCTTCATTCAGTAATTGAGTTGTACCGTTATTATTATCATTTCTTTGGTTTTCCATTATAAGTTGCTCAAGTTCAAGCTCCCCCATACTTTGCGAGTTAACAGCTTCTAATACTTGCTTATTATCTTTTGAGATTATTTTGAATAACATATTTCGTCCTAATTCTATTCATGAAACTTTAGGTACATAGACTTTTTTGATGAAAATTTTACTTAACTTTTGCAATTAATCATATAAAACTCAAAGCTCGGTTGCTGCTCGTTTAAATCGGTGCAAACACCCGCTGATACATATAAGCATCCGTTACCCACTAAAAGTTTATCGAGCTCTGATATGTATTGAGAGTAGCTATCGAAAAGGTTTACTTCTGTGGCTAGCTTTTTATATCCAAGTAATGATGTTGGTTTACATTCACTCGATTTCACAAATTCGGTTAATGCTTGTTGAGTTGTAAAAATTTTAAAGCCGTTTCTACATTCATTTAAAGAAGCTAATAAGTCTGCAAAATCGAGTTCAACAAATGTAGACTCTTCCATTATTTTTATAAAGGTAGCAATCAACTCATCTGAGTAAACATCACCAAAATTATTTTTGATTTCACCTGATATTTCGTTATTTATCTCAGCTGAAAATGGTTGGTAATCTTTCAAAATAAAACCTCTTTTATTGATGAGTTTAAAGTATTAACCAGCTCTTATTTTTTATGGTAATCACTAAAATTAATGATATTACTGTTATCAACTATTTCGTTTGATGACTCATCATCATGTTGTTGAGCAGTAATCAGCGATTGGCAATAAGTGAGTAGGCGCTCTATGGGTATGAACTTCTCTTTGCGGCCAGTAGTTTTATTAGTAATACGTTTAGGTTGGGTGTTTAAGTAAATAGCTAACTCAATGGCAAGGGCTTTAGGTAAATTATAAAGTCCCTCTTCCTCTAGTGTTTGGGTAACCCAAAGTGCAGCGTCGCTAATATGCCCGCTTATACTTAAATCGGTGTTTTTAACCCAGTGCGGCGTGAATTCTATTTTAGCGAGTTCACTTAACAGCACCGCTATATCGCTGCGTGGTATTAACTGATACACCTCAAGTGTTTGTGCCATCATTACTTGCCACTCATATTCTAAGCGCTGAGTTAACTCTCCTTGCGATAGCTTTAAACTAACCGGTATAAAAAACGTAAAGCGGCTATTAGCCTCACAAACTATGATTGTTTTTTCACGAGATTTATATCTATTATCAATAATCTGTAATTGCCAGTTAAAACAATGACTATCGCTAATGAGGGTATTTACCCCCGCTTGTTTACCTGGTTCATTAGGCAAACGAGGTAAATCAGCTTTTAGGTATTTATTAAGTGCGTTTGAGGCGCTTAGCTGGAGTTTCATAGATTTAACCTCATAACCCCATTGACGACATTAGTTCATGCTCACTCACCACTTCAGGGGTTACTACTGCATCTCTTAGCATTGTTTTCTTTGCAAGTAGCTTGTCTAGGTTCACATCAAACGAATCATATTCTGGATGTAAAAGGCAGGGTAAGTGAATAAACACAGGCTTTTTTTGACCAATACGATAAACACGGTCGGTAGCTTGCGCCTCTTTTGCTGGATTCCAATGGCGCTCTAAGTGCACTACGTGATTTGCACCAATAACTGTTAGGCCAACGCCTGCCGCAACAGGCGACATAATAATAATATTAAAGCCGTCTTTGGCTTCAAAGTCGGTGATCATCCCTTTACGAGAGAGCTGTTCTTTCTTAGTTGCCATCGCTTTACTATCACCATTAATAACATGGATGTTTAGCTCATAAATTTTATCTAGGCATATTTTAAGAACAGCTTGAAGTTTTTTGGTTGTTGCAAAAATTATTACCTTCTCTTTTTTGTTTTTTATATCTGACAATATATCTAACAACATGCGCAACTTTTCAGACTCTTGTAAATTACGCTGAGCATCTTTTGCATTA
>MDTG01044469.1_pt1 | contig 15164 bp, 6 predicted proteins | sample 811421 | NCBI WGS metagenome assembly MDTG01 (sample SAMN05326645, study PRJNA326480) | marine metagenome | isolation source: seawater | place: Pacific Ocean: South East | collected 2011
GACCGACCCTACAAGAATAGAGGACGATGGCGATGAAGACGGAGATAGCATCCCAAATTACTTGGAGAATATCACTTGTACTCAGTGGGACTTAGCCGATACTGACTTCGGTGGCGTAGACGATGGTACTGAAGGAGAAATTCATGGCACAGATCCGTGTATGAGCGTCTCCATAGTCAATCGGACAGTCCTCAGCTGGGACTCTGTGGCAGTCCAGATATCATTGAATTCAACTGAAGGCGTCCCCATCGGGCCCAACTGGAGAAATCCAGACGGCATGCTTGCCAACTACATTCTTGATGATGGGTCAAGAATCCCATTCACATGGGGGAGAAGTATCGGCAATGATCTAGATCAAGTCGACCCTATGCCGCCGGAAAATACCATCTGGATCAATGTATACAATGGTTCATGGTGCTGGAACAACACTGCAGGAGCAGTAAATGATCCTTGGTGTGATGACGACTATGCTGACACAGACGGGGATGGTTTGGCTGATTGGGAAGAGCTACTTTCCACTTACGGGTATGTCTCAGATCCGAATTCTGTGGATACAGATGGCGACGGAGTAGACGACTGGACTGAAGTATGGATTGACGCCACGAACCCGGGCGAACCGTGTTCCAACAGGCTCGATGCTGACTCTGATGGCCTCAATAATTATTTCGAGAATACAACAGGTTGCGATCTCACATATGCAAGTGTAGACTTAACAAATGGTTCATCAGATGGTTGGATCACTTTGTGGAACGTCTCTGATACTGATGAAGGTGGTGTCAGCGACTTGCAGGAATATTTTGATGGTACAAACCCCCAAAATAACCCATCAGATGACAAGAATCCACTAGATACCGACGGGGATGGTATACCTGATCTAAATGAAGAGCAGGATGGCACAGACCCTCTTGACCCGGACACGGATGGGGATGGTATACCCGACGGCGAGGAGATTTCCCTTGGATTAGATCCCCTAAATGCGTCCTCCTCCTTATCTCCGGATACACTGTTGCTCGTAGCCACCAACACCGATGGTTCATCCAATATGTCAATCACTCCGTTCTATCGATGGTATACTTTCGATGAGTATCTGAATGGTTCATGGGGCGTGAATCAAACGTTGTATGGTCTGACGCAAATCGCTTTGGAACAAGAAATATCCCAAGGTTTGGCCGATGTCTCAATCTCCGGAGGGTCGTCTGCTTCATGGGACTTAGTATACCAGTACCAAGGATTAGGCACTCCGGGCGGCCATCTAGTCCTTCCATTCAACGTGCAAACTATCAGCACCATAATGGAGCCAGAGGCCACTATGAATATCACCAACACAACGCGAGACATCATTGTAGATGGGGCATCTGTGACGGCGCTCTCAATAAGTAGCCCAGATTACAATATCACGAACACATACAAACAGGAATCCATAGCCTACGCCTCAAGTGCGTTCGGACTCAACTATCCTATCAATGACGATACAAACAGGACCTCCCAAATTACCAACCAAATCATCTCGTCATCAGGTGCTTTCTCAGCGTGGGAGAAGATTGAAGCTATAGCCGATTTCATAACCAACGGGAATGACACGGTAGAATTCAATTGGAGCTCCTCAGGATCCGGGTTCAGGGATGCCTCATCGCAAGCCGGCGGCCCAACCGATATTTCGAGATGGATACTAGATGATGCAAGAATTGGAACATGTGACGAATATTCGAGTACCTTCGCACTCATGTTGCGCACCGCTGGAATCCCCTCGAGGAAGGTAATAGGGCTAAGTGAAGGCTCACAGAATGCCGACAATACATCATTCTCATTCTATGGCAGGCATCTCACTTCATGGGTGGAAGCGCATCTTCAGACAAATGAAAATCTAGGGGGGATCGATCTTGGGTGGCAGCCATTCGAGGCATGCCCGCCCCCGCCACCAATTTCTATTGTCGATGTTTCTAGGACCATTGGGAATCATGATAGGAGTGGCCAACAGGAGGTTTTCTTTGAAGGCCGAGTCATATTCACAGAAAATGGGACTTCAGCCTCAAATGTTCCGTTGAGAGGTCACATAATCCCTCAGAGCATAATTCTGGAGCCGCCTTTAGAATCCGCTTTGAATCCATTTTCCTTTACAACCACCAATGAAACAGGATGGTTTAGATTAAATTCAACATCCGCTGCTTTTGATTATCCTCGCCCAGGATTGACCTCATTCGCCATAGAGATACTCGGATCTGGTAGCGTTCCCTACCTTGTTATGACGACCTCTGAAGGATTAGCCGTTGACGCCTCATCCACATGGGGCCTCAATCTCACAGACGACCCGACAATGCAGATTTCAAACCCAGAGCCCGCTGAATTACCCCCTGTTGGAGCGGGTGTCACAACAGATTTGGAAGGCATATTTGCGTGGGAGAATCAATTTCTGACCGATCCAAGCGAGTTCGATGATGATTTGACGGGTACTTCTGCGTTCATTGTCTTCCTGGAATATACAACTACTGCAAGCGGGGTAGTGAACATTTCCACCAACGTATCCAGCAGAGGCTTCTTCCAATTCCCTGTGGCTATTGATGAAAATGAGCCATTGGGCTCAATTGATGCTCGATTGTGGTTTGCAGGATGGAGAGAGGACGGCTTGGACCTCTCATCAAATCCCCCGCATGTCAGGCCTCTCGGCGTAGATTTTCAGATGAACGTGACATTGGCACCAGACCTCTCGATCTCTCTTGAGGGTCAAAGCTCCAATTCCAGTCTTCTTGGCATCAATGAGGACGTTTGGATAAACGGTACCGCATTTAGCAGAGGGTCCACGCCTGAACCAATGAACGGTACACTGTATGTGGATATACGATCAGCCTCCTCATCTGGGGACTTTACTCCAATCACGTCTTGGTATCTCAACGACACTGTCTGGACGGGCCAGGCAGGAAATTTCCAGATTACGTGGAACTTTTCTGAAAACGAGGTACCAATTCCGTCCGGACTAATTGATGTTAGATTCAGGTATCAGGCTGACGGTTTGTTCGCATCTGACTTTGAGATATTTGAGGATGAATTTGGGATACTTGGTTATCTGAAATTAGAGTACTCTCTCGAACCTTCTCTGAGAGGCGTCGAAACTATTGTTCCAGTACAGCTCACCGACCATACCAACACTCCACTACAAGAATACCCTGGTAATTTCACATTGGATTACGATGGTGTGCTGGAATGGTCACAGGAGGGCTCCAGCGAATCCCAGATACAGGTAGTCTGGACCCCTGGCGATGGTGTCAACGTCAGTGCTGGAGACTATTCATGGCAATTGAATTATACAGGGTCTCAGTATCTTAAGCCCCTCGTTGAATCAAATCTCCACCGTCTGCAAGCAGAGGCTCAGGCAATATGGACATTAGATCGAGATTGGTACCACAGAAATACAACAGGATGGATCAATGGATCTCTCTCTGACTCGTTGCTAGTAGTGCCTGTTCTGGGCAACAACACATCGATAAATATCGACATATCAATACCCCTTGAAGATGACTTTCCCGATGGCTCCGACACAGCATGGAACCTCCTCTCTCAAGGCTGGCTAGATCCACTCAGTGGGAACTTCTCAATCCCATTTACGACCCCAATTAATCTAGGTTCTTCAGTTTATGAAATTAAAATATCGTTCACATTTGCCCAAGGTCTAGAGGATAAAGGGCCATATTACATGGTTCCAATCGATGGCGACCAGTTCGGTTCCATCGGCATCGAAACGGAACATGTGATATCCGCAAATCCTCAACAGGTTGAAGTGATTGCAGGAACTACGTTTGAAGTCACAGCAACCGTGTCCGATGTAGCAGATTCTAGCCTTCTGGAGGACGTGGACATCTCTCTATGGCTTGATCTGGGGGGCGCAAATGAGACCCTATTGATTTCTCAAGCAACATCCGCCGAAGGATCTGTTTTGCTGAATTCCACCATGCCTTCGGACATACCCCCGGGAATATTCAATCTTACAATGATTGCCGATGATGATTTGACGGATTTGATCGGTCAGGAGAATGCAGCCCGGCGGACAGGAAATCAAACCACCATACAGGCTATTGTCATAGTTGCTAGCGGCATACTGATTGATTCTGCCCCCCCGTCAGTCATAGCAGGGCAAAGCTTCGCAATATCTGGGAGAGTCATAGATGCTGTCGACGATAATCGTTCAGTAAGTGGTCCAATGGCCCTTCAAGTGCGGTTCTTGAACGATGACAGCGAGATACTTGTGCCCTCTATCTTGACTTCTCCAAACGGTTCCTTCACGATAATCATCCCAACAGATCCGCAATCAGATGGTATTGAAAGTGGTAACAAAACTCTTGCAGTGAGCGTTATCAATGGATCTACTCCGTTCTACCTTACGTCAATTGGCACAAGCAGCATACTGGTAGTAGGCGTCACAGAATTCACACAAATACAACCCGGTCTGGCCACTATCGTCGATCGTGGAAGCACCATATCCTTCTCTGCCACGCTCGTCGAGAAATCCAACGACGACCTCCCTATCGAGGAGGCAGATGTTGCGGTGAAATTCCACCATACATGGGTTGCGCCCCAGACAACTGTCGGTAACGGCACAGCCACCTTTGAATTCACGGTGCCCACTGATCATCCATTGGGATTGATCGAGATTGAGTTCTTCTTCAACGGAACGAACACGCTCTTGGCAACATCCACCTCCACATTCAAGGTGACTGTGAGGTCGAATACGCTATTAACAGTCGATCCGATAAGCTCCAATCCAACGGCAGGCGGGTCTTTTGAGATAGCAGGATCTTTACTTAGTGGTAATGGTTCAACCATCACGGACCGTTCAGGCAGCATACTGTCATTCAGCCTAAATTTCCAACTCGACGGCTCTGATGACGGATTTACATTGAACTCGTTCGCAGTAGCCTCCAACGGATCTTGGACAGTCAGGATGGCACTGGATGCTGACATTCCTCGGGGAACCCATCTGGTGGAAGCCACATACTTGCCGGCTGTCTCGTATTTCACTGAAAGCACGGGCTCAGCAACTTTCGATAGCAGAGGGTTCACTGCAACATCTATCATCGTGCCCTCGGATCTAGATCCGGACGAGAGAACGGTTAGAGGAAGCGATGTAACTGTGAACGTTTCTCTAATTGACAACACCGGGGCGCCTGTCCCCCAGTCTACAATATCCTTCTCTGTGGACGGAGTGTTCAACGGAACATCATCAACAAATGAAATTGGTATAGCCAGTTACACGTTTACTGTCGATGAAAATCGCGATGCTGGCTTCATGGATGTCACTGCCTCGTTTGACGGGCTACCCGGCACAACGGGTCTAGCAAGTAGCACAGATACAACTCGTGTGGTAATACTGGCCCGAACAGTCCTTACCATAGCTTCCATATCCGGGACGGGGATAGCCGGTGAGACCATCACCCTTGCAGGAACTCTCCTCGACGAACATGGCATGCCGCTTATCGAATCAGCTGCCCCCTCTTCCGGGCTAGTGCGCCTCTCAATCGATGGAACAGATATGGGCCCAGAATTCACAGTCCTGACAAATGCAACCACTGGCGAATGGGCAATCACAGTCCCCATGCCTCTGGATGTCGATTTCGGGTCACACAACGCCACAGTAAATTTCCTTGGCGGATTTACCTGGGTAGACCCAATGGGCCTGGGGGACTCACTCAATCCTGAATTTTACCTCCCCTCTACGGATACTTCAGAGTACAACGCAACACAGACCTCGCAAGTCATTATCGTCACGCCTCCAACATCCGTGGATAGGAACGAATTGCTTTTGATCGAGGGGCGGATTACTGACGGGATAGGCAGAGTCCTCCCCGGTAGGACCGTCTCTATTTCTATCGAAGGAAATTTTGTGACAGATGCAACCGCTGATCAGGAGGGCAACTTCTCTGTCTTTCTTCCAATTCCATCTGACATGCCACTCGGCCCAAGAGTCGTACGTGCAGCCTTCCTTGGAGAGGTGTTTGTTCTCCCTTCGGATGGTAGCACAGTTTTCACCGTTTACGCACCCACAACCATCTCTATGGACATCCTCCCCGCAGCTGCAGTAGGGGATCAAATATCGATAAGGGGCACGATTAAAGACAACTTACCCGGAGGATTTTTGGAGAATCACACCATCGAAATAATGGTCGACGACATATTCATTGGAGTGACTCTTTCAGATGAGGATGGCACGTGGGAAATCCTTTGGAATATCCCCGAGGCACTCGCCGTCGGGAACCACACTATCGTCGCCTCTGCCCCTCAACAGGGATACTACCGGTCTTCAACCGTCGAACGAACACTCTCGATAGCGTATCACACTGCAATATCCCTACAGATCGAACAGCCCTCCGTGACCCGCGGCGGAATGTGGGAACTCACCGGCAGGTTGTATGATGATGATACGCTCGGGGCGCCCGGACTTGATGGCCGTACAGTGCAGGTTACCTTGGATGGAGAACAAATCCTGTCCACAACTGCGGGTGCAAGCGGCATATTCTCATTCGATATCCCTGTCGAGTCTTCCTTGTCTAGGGGCGAGCACAACTTATCTGTATCCTTCCAAGGGGAGGAGCTCTACCTTCCCACCACGGCTAAATCAACTGTTCTAGCCCGTGCTGATATCGATGTACAAATCATATGGTCCGATGCAAGCGTAATCAGAAGCGATCCGAATAACCCGATAAGAATCGAGGGAAGAGTGCTCGAGGTGGGAGGTTCCTCGGAGATAGTGAGTAATGTCGATGTAACTCTTGGATGGGAGGGACAGCCCCGGCCCTCTACAATTTCATGGGACGAATCTACGGGCCACTTCGTGATTGAAGCCCCTGCTCTCGAATTCTATCGCGCAGGCAACCTTGAAATGACCATAGAAATTGCACCTCCTGTATCTTCATATTTCAACGAGGGCATTACTAATCACACCATACTGATGCGCGTGCAAGTTACTTTCCAGTTTGATCCATCCTCATTCGTAATAATCGATGGTAACAGGCTAATCGAAGGGCGTACGATAGTCACTGCACAAGATACTGGAGCCCCAGTAGAGGGTGTTGCGATAACGGCATTGTTGATGAACAGCAACAGTACTTTATTTTCCGTTACAAAATCAACAGACTCCAACGGGATTTCTGATTATTCTTTCACAACAGAAGATCCGGTTCCGGCATTCTCAGAAAAGGATATCTGGGGGGATTTAAGCATCGAGTTCACAACAGACTCCGAGATCATAGACCCTCAGGACAGGATTTGGCTAACAGTTGCTCACGGTGGACTCAATGTCACCTACTTCGTTGAGGATGCCCCTTTGTTTACAGAACAAACCATTGCTATCGTAGTCACATCTGCGCTGCTGCTTTTGGGGGGGATTGTCTTGGTCAGGAGAAGAAGATCGAAGAGACTCAAAGAATTCTCTAACATTTTTGGATATGCAGCAGAACTTCTCGCAGCTGGCGATGAGATCAGGGAAGCCATTTTCAATTGTTATCAGAGCTTAGTCTCTGTTCTTCAGAAAAGAGGATTCCTTAGGAGAGATTTCGAAACAGTAAGAGAATTCGAAGCTGCCGTTCGCAGAGCGCTCCCCATACGCGAGGAAGCCTTAGTCTCCTTAGACCGCGTATTCGAAGAAGCAAGATACTCTTCCCATGAACTTGGTGATTCTGAACGTAGTCGTGCCAAGGCGGCTTTGGCTGATGTGCTTAGGGCAATAGACGAATTAAGAGATGTCCCAGGAAGAAGCGTCGAGCCCACCGAGGAAGAAATTTGAATGATCATTCAAATGAAAGACCCAGTTTTCCACCGCTCAGAATTGCAGCCGTCAACGCAGATGCACTGGGATGCCGCATCAAAGCAAGATGATCTCCTTCCCCCTTGAGGAGAATCTCTACTCCAGTTGCCAAATTCCTTTGAAGCAGTTCAATGTCATCCATTCCTTCTAAATCGAGTGAAAATCCCTTTCCATCCACTAATCGAGCGCCATCATTCTCCTGAGGCAAAGAATCAATCGAAAGGGGAATTGAATTTTCGTGGTACCATCTGGCCTCCTGGAGCGCAGATTGTGCCATGAAAGAAATGTGGCATTCTTCTGCGGTAACTTCCAAACCTTTCTGTTTTACACTGTTTTCCAGGTCTATTCCGTGAGCCACATTGACGTCGATCGCTAGCCACTCCATGAGGCCAGCAAAGAAGGGGGCAACATGAACCTAGTGTTACGGATATCTGGAGAAAAATCTCTTTGATAACCGCCCAGCCATGTCAGAATCAGCACATGGGATGGTAACTATGCCGTCAGGAAGGAGCCTAGAATACGACCTGCCGCTGAATCTTTTCTCCAGCAAAACAAGAATAGCGCGATCTTCTTCCTTTCTTATCGGCCGTCCTATCGCCTGAAGCACTGAATTTACAGCCGGCTGTCCTGCAGCGTATCTCCATCCTTTCTCACGTCCGAATCTTTGTGACATGTACTCCAGTGTGGCGCTCTGTCGTGATGACGGGGGCGGCAAAGGCAAACCAACACAAATTGCTGCAGAAAGTACGCCTCCCGAATAGTCCACGCCCTCTGAAAAACGTCCACCCATAACACCGAAAAGTACGTTTCTTCTATTCCCCTCCTCAAGACTTTTCAGAACCCTGGAGACATCGGCTTTCCCCATGTCAGGATCTTCTTCCTTTATTTTGAATGATTTATTTACCCAACTCCGGTCTTCCAATATGTCTTCCAATATTCCATAGCTGATAGTAAATACTGCAACATTACCAGGCGTTGAATCAAGCACTGCTCCGATGTGGTCGCGAATCTTCTTCGTGTTTATTTCTCCACGTTCCGCGTATCGGGTGGTTACATCAGAGGCGATAATCACAGGTCGCCTGTCGGGAGGAAAGGGAGATGAGTATGCCATCTGGATAGAGGAATCACGATCTATTCCCAGTGTGTCAACATACATGGATGTGGGATGTAATGTGCCGGACATTAAAATCGAACCAGCACAATCGGATATTAACTCAGATGAGATTACTGAAGGGTCTAACAAACAGCTTGTAACCCGTCCCTGATCCGCTAGAAGATCGAAAACCAAGGCCATGGCTTCTGAAGATTCAAATCTACGCAAGATATCAAGAAATGAGAAAAGTCTGCTACAGGATGTCTCTGGATCCTCGTCATTGTCACTTTCCTCGACACGCACCTCAGCAAGAATCTTCATCAATCCAGACATCCCCTTTTCCCATCCATCACCCTCCAATGAGGATGAAAGCGAGGAGCGGAAAACCTGTAGGAGTTCTGATGAACTGACTATCATGTCTTTTTCTTCATTTTCTTCCAATCTTTTAACCCCAGCCGACATCCAACGCTCCATCTCGCCCCCAAGCCTCCTCATCGCCGCGATGGAGGATCCTACCCTCATGAGATCATTATCCGATGCACCATCGCGCTCTAACGTCTCCTCGTGCTCCTCCATTTCGAACCTCGCAGCATTCACCATTTTCTTTGTAAGTCTGAGTTCCAACCCCATCCTAATTCTGTCTGGTAGATTATGTGCCTCGTCCACGATAAGTATAGCCGAATCCAAATCTACAGACATTGATGAAAGTGAAGAACGACTAACAGACTCTACAAAGACGTGATTGTAGTCCATCACTATGATTTCAGCATCCCTAGCAGCTTCAATTGAGCAGTGATAAGGGCATGTGCCTTCTGCACGCCCCCTTTTTATGGTCTCTTCAACATGCCTTGGACGATCTCTAATCCATTGTCTGAGTCTTGCTCTCCTAGAGCTCAAGGCTTGAGGACTCCCATCGTCCTCGCAATAACATTGCCTCTGAATATCCAATTTTCCACACATGGATTCCCGACCGATTAAATCCACGACCGAGACTTTGGGTACTTCAGGCGGAAGTCGTTCATTTAGAGCGAGGAGAGTATCTACTACAATTCTGTGTTGACTTTGCCTACCTGTGAGAAATAGAATTTTTGAAATATTCTCAGAACATCTGGCGGCATAGACTGAAGCAGCAATAACAGCGGCCGTTTTTCCCAGCCCTGTCGGTGCCTCTGCGATTATTGTCCGCCCCTCAAGGAGTGTCTTTGCGGACGCCTCCATGAATTCCCCTTGTTGATTGCGAGCCTCATCATGGGCGAAATATTGCATCCAAGGAGCAGGAGAAGTCCGCTTCACGTTTTGTTGTGCTTATTCGGCCGACCAAGAAGATTGGCCTTGGGCCAGGATTGTGGATCAACAGTATTTACCCATATCAACGGAGCGCCATGGCCCGGAATCGGACTTTGCGGGTTCGGAATGTTCCTGAGAACGCCGAACAATGTTGTCCATGCAATTTGTGGGTGTGGAGGGGCGATTTACGCGCCCCCCCACGACATCCGAGTGCATCCCATCCCCACTCATTGTCTCCACCTCATGGTGTTAGTGAATCATCGTCCTGCTGACTTGCAACGTCTTCAAGACGTGCTTCAATTGCCTTGTCGAGATTGTTAGACGCTGTAATCTCCTTTTCCATATACAATCTGGCCCCTGATTGAAGGACACTTGCAAAATCCTGCCCTCTAAGCGCACAGAATCGATGTAGTGTTCTGGACAAATCTGCACCTATTTTCAACTCAAAGGTTTTTGAAGAAATATCCGTTGTTGAAAGGAATCTACGGACTGCCTCCCTAACAACATCTGACCTGTTTCTGAGACCATCTGTTCCAACTCGCTGATCAAGACTCATAATTTGCTCTTCAGAGAGCCTGATTGAGATGAGAGCGGTCGGGGCAGGCATGTTATTCGTATGTGGACAGAAGCACAGTCGGTATATCAATGTATCACAAATGTAATACAATTGTAAAACAATATGAGAGCCTTCTAATGGCTGGATTGAAGTGTCAGTCTTTACACGCCCTCATGTGAAGGTAATCAACGATGCCATACATGGCGATTTTTCCATAGACGGTGTGAGGGAAGAACTTCTTGCCACTCCAGAAGTAAACAAACTAAGTCACATCAAGCAACTCGGACTTGCTCATCTTGTGTTTCCAGGAGCACATCATACACGTTTCGAGCATTCTCTAGGCGTTTCTCATGTAGGTGGAATGATGTCCGAATCAATAGGCTTAGATCAGCATGAGAAAGAGGTCGTCCAAGTTGCAGGCATGCTACATGACGTTGGTCATGGGCCTTATTCGCACACGCTAGAGCACATCCTTCACAGCAGGGGTGGGAAAGACCACATGAGCATCACAGAAGGAATAATCACTGGATCATACGACGTCGTCATGGATTCAGAAAGACCCTCAGTGACCCCAAGATCATCGATACCAGAAATACTTGAGCGTCATGATATGGACCCAAAAGAAGTTTCCAGCCTAATAAGGGGGCCCGACGCATCAGGGACGGAAAGAAGCCTATTTGATTGGAATGAAGGTAGTTCCGAATTTGTTTCCGAGGACGTCACCCTTGCTAACATGGTTCATGGGCCCGTGGATTGTGATCAAATCGATTATCTCCTCAGGGATGCCCATTTCACAGGGGTACGGCATGGATCTATTGACCATAGACGCTTGATCAGGTCTTTGGGGAGAAGTGGTGGAAATATCGCAGTCGATGAGGGTGGATTGGCTGCCTTGGAGGGGATGCTGATGGCTCGTGGACTGATGTACAGCGCCGTGTATTTCCACAGGGTAACTAGAATTACTGAAGTCATGCTCTCAAGAGCAGTCGAGCGCAGCGAAGACTCACTCCCCGGAGCAGAAGAGATGCAGAGGAAAGTTGACTCTGAGATATGGGCAGATCTCGATGCAGCGGGAGGATATGCAAGAGATATCCTGACTAGACTCAAATATCGCAGGCTGTTCAAAGTAGCATCGACCTACAGAAGAGATGATTTGAGCAGGGAACAGATTGACAGTCTGGTAAAGATAGCTACAGACACTGATCATCGTCGGTCTGTAGAAGATGATATTGCCACAAGAGCAGGATTGGATCCCGGGTATGTCGCAATTGATGTGCCGAGCGTGAAACTACTCCTATCTGAGCCGAGAATGAGCCAGGTGGATATACGTGTTCTTGGGGATGATGGCCGGACGAGGTGGCTGAAAGACCATACCCCCATAGCCGATGCTCTGAAACGTCGACAGGTGAGTCAAGCAGCAGCCTATGTTATGACCATTCCTGGACATGAATCCAGAGTTTCCGAATTAGTAGATTTACACTTGATGACGTGAACTTTCAGGTACTATTCTAGAGCACTATTCAAAAGGCATGTTTGGTTCCGCGACAGCGTAGGTCCCAAGATCAGGAACCTTTGAACGACAGGTGTTTTTGAGATGCATTCGAAAATGAAGGAAGTTTATGATGGCGTAATCGAGAGAGATCCGGACCAACCTGAATTCCATCAGGCTGTGGAGGAGGTGCTCGACAGCCTTGGTCCAGTAATCGAGGCGCATCCAGATTATCTTCCAGTGGTCAAGTCAATTGTTGAGCCCGAGAGAATTATCCAATTCAGAGTACCATGGTACGACGATAAAGGAAATTTGCATGTGAATAGGGGTTTCCGAATACAGATGAATGGCGCAATAGGGCCATACAAGGGTGGACTTAGATTCCACCCAAGCGTGAATCAATCCATACTGAAGTTTCTCGCATTTGAGCAGGTTTTCAAGAACAGTTTGACAGGTTTACCAATGGGTGGTGGAAAAGGTGGTTCAGACTTCAACCCTAAAGGAAGATCAGATAGCGAAGTAAGGAGATTTTGTCAGTCATTCATGATGGAGCTCTGGAGACACATTGGTGCAAATCTCGATGTTCCGGCTGGAGACATAGGTGTCGGTGGGAGAGAGATCGGGTTTCTCTTCGGTATGTATCGAAAATTGGCCAATGAATTTACTGGAGTGCTTACTGGGAAGGGCATGTCATATGGCGGCTCCTTAATCCGGCCAGAAGCCACGGGGTATGGCACGGTGTACTTTGCAAGAGAAATGCTTGCAACACGAGGCAAATCTTTCGAAGGTGCGAAGGTCGCAATATCAGGTTCGGGCAACGTCGCCCAATTTGCAGTTGAAAAGGTTCTTCACTTAGGAGGAAAGCCAGTCACACTTTCTGACAGCTCAGGATTTATACACGACTCAGATGGTATAGACAAAGAAAAGCTTGCATGGGTCATGGACCTCAAGAACGTTAGAAGAGGACGGATCAAAGAATATGCAGAACATTTCGGTTGCGAATACACCGAATCTCAGCCCGAGCCAAATCTTAACGGCCTCTGGGGGACCGATGTTGATATTGCCCTGCCGTGCGCTACTCAGAATGAGATTAATGGCGACGAAGCCAAGATGCTTGTCGACAATGGCTGTATCGCAGTAGCTGAAGGCGCCAACATGCCTTGCACGCCTGAGGCTGTTGAGTGCTTCCTCAAGAATGGAGTATTATTCGCACCCGGAAAGGCATCCAATGCAGGAGGAGTAGCCACATCCGGCCTAGAGATGAGTCAGAATAGCCTGAGGTTAAACTGGACGAGGGAAGAAGTAGATAGAAGGCTGGAGGAAATAATGGCCAATATTCACCGAAACGCTGCAGAAACTGCGGAAAAATACGGCATGGAAGGTAATTATGTCGCCGGGGCAAACATCGCAGGCTTCCTCAAAGTTGCAGAGGCAATGGAAGCCCAAGGCCTCATCTGATCGAAAATCCAGAACTGACCGTGCAGACCCGATAAAATACCGGCAATGTTCATTCGCCTCCCACAGAGGCGACCGGTCATGTCAGAGATGGTGTATCGGGGAAAAGTAAAGCAGGTTTGGTCGACAGATGACTCAGATTTAATCGAGTTTCGATACACGAATCAGATTTCAGTATTTGACCAGATTATACCCAGTCTAATTCCAAGAAAAGGAGAGTCCCTCAACAGAACTTCATGTCATTGGTTCGACTTGGTTAACAAAAATGGAATTTGCGACACCCATGTCGTTGAGATGAGTGCTCCCGATAAGCTACTGGCAAGGAGATTCGACGTAATCCGAGAGCCAGGTGCAATCGACAAGAGCATGGAGAATGTCTTCGTCCCTCTGGAAGTAATCTGCCGCCACTACCTAGCGGGCACCGCATGGAGGAGATTCAAGAGGGGGGATCTAACGGCAAAACAATTGGGATTTGAAAACCCCTCCCAAGTACACGAGGGAGTGAAGCTCCCTGAACCCTTTCTCGAGGTTTCCACAAAGTTCGAGGCATTTGATCGAAATTTAGAGAGGGAAGAGGCATTGGAGATATCCAACTTGCGCGAAGAGGAATTGGACGACATTCTTGGAATTGTCCTCGAGATAGATAACCTCATCCAAGAAGAGGTTGGCAAGAGAGGTCTAATCCATGTCGACGGAAAAAAAGAATTTGCGTTGGGCCCCGGACGAGTTCCAGTTCTTGTTGATTCATTCGGAACTCTGGATGAAGACAGGTGGTGGGATTCTGAAGCTCTTGCGGAAGGTAGAATCGTTCAACTTTCGAAGGAAGCAGTACGGCAACACTACATCTCAACCGGTCATCATTCAGAATTGAAGATGGCACGTGACTCAGGGTCCGATGAACCACCCATTCCTCCGTTGCCGCAGTCGGTAATTGACGAAACTGCGTTTTTGTACGCGTCAATGTATGAGCGCCTGACAGGAGAGTCATTTTAGGAATGACGCCTCATTAGGAGGCCGAGACCTCGTTTCTCTGCCCCGCTGAGGATAATTGACAAGTGCCTAAAGCCATCTTGAACACCTCCATCGAACGGCTCGTTAGCTTTTACGGACCACAATCCTCGCGTTATCTCCCTTCGAAGTTCTTTCACTTCATTAGGAGTCAACCACCCCAGCAACTCCAAGCCCTTTCCGTCTCCATCGAAACCCTCCTCGCCAAGAAAATCAGGATTCAAGCCTAATGTGAGCTTCGCAAGTAGCTCATGAAGTACATTGTTTTTGCATGTGCTATACTCAATTAGATATGCAATTGCATTGCCATCCTCAGTGGGCCATCTGCCCAACTTTTCTTTGGAGCCCTTACCGCTGTCCATCGACTCAGAAGCAGAGCCTAGATCTGCATCCCAATTAACACACGAAAGGAACAATAGTGTGGCCTTGTCCAAACCAGAAGGAACTCCCTCAACCAGGCTTTCAATTTCAGGTACTTTCGTGA
>MDTG01107269.1_pt1 | contig 15164 bp, 14 predicted proteins | sample 811421 | NCBI WGS metagenome assembly MDTG01 (sample SAMN05326645, study PRJNA326480) | marine metagenome | isolation source: seawater | place: Pacific Ocean: South East | collected 2011
AGGGGATGTTCCTCTTTAATTTGTGGATTGTATTTTGTGATCATATTCTGATCCTTATTAATAAATTTATGTTCAGGCAATGAGACAATTGCTTGCATAGGTCTCGTGAAATAGTTTGAAAATGAGTGGAAAGCATATTTTGCTTTTGTACTAATTTGATAATTATGAGAACCCTCTAAAACAGCAGGACTAATCTTAGTTAGTTTTCCATTTCCTCTAGCCGAGGTTTTATAAAGGTATCTTTCCGTTGGGTTTTCAGGAGATGCAATAAAATATACATCCTCATTTTTTTCATCATATGCTAATGGCTTTACTACATCGTATTCCCCTTTTGTAACTACATGTTCTGATTTTTTATTTATATCAAATCTATATATGTGCGACCATCCATCTTTTTCTGTTGTGTATAAGAACTCTTTTCCATTATTAATAAATTTCCAGCCAGCTTGAACCTGATAAGGCCATGAACTTCTTAGGTCTACCCAAGCTTCATCTTGTTCTTCCATAAGGAGTTCTGTATCTCCATTATCAGTATTTGCTATATAAATTTTACTATGGTTTTGTTTTCTGTTTAATTGTTGAATCATTAAATCATCTCTATTTGGCATCCATGTCATTCTTGGCAAGTAAAATTTGTTTTCTTCTCCAGGAACTTTCATCCAAGTAGTTTTTTCATTTTTCAGATTAATTACACCAATTCTTGCAGGGCTTAGGTCTTCTCCAACTTTTGGGTACTCCACTGGTATTGTATAGGAATAAATTGAGTCTGTGTTATTGATCATGTAAAAATCTCTAACCTGATTTGCATCAATTTGCCAGAATGCTATTTTTGAACCATCATCATTAAAAATAAAGCCATCTCTACAACCAAACTCTTCTTCGTATACCCAATCAAACGTTCCATTTATTAGTTTTTTAGTCCCATTTGAGCTAGTTAGTTTTTTTATAGATCTTGATTCTAAATCCTCTAAATATATGTTCACACTAGTACTACTATTTCTTATTCCACTTTCAGATTTTTCTTTTGACACATACGCAACAAAATTTTCATTAGGTGAGAATTTAGCGAACATTAGGCTTGAACTAGACATTTCTCTGCCTAGCTTTTGCATTTCATTTTTATTAAAATCATAAACCCAATAATCACCTTTCGTGTTATATCTCCACACTTTTACAGATTCTGTGAAAAGAAGAACTTTTTTTTTGCTAGGTGAAAAAGAAAAAGATTCAATCTTAATATTATTTATTTTAGAAGAGGACAAAATAATTTTATCTTCTTTTTCCCTGGTACTTACTAAAACAATACTGTTGTCTTTTATTGTGTAGTAGCCTGTTTCGTTTTCATTCCATACCACATCACTTGGCAAAACTCTGCCAAATAGATTAATTGAAATGAAAAATATTATACTAAATATGGTGTTTGTTTGTTTAATCATGTTATTACAATTTTTTAAAAAATAAAAATTATAATAAATTGTTAACAATTTCAATTTTATAAAATGAATAAAATAGGTTTTCAATTTAATGAGTCTGAGGAAGAAGATATTTTTAAGGTTTTTGATGATTATGTAGATTCAAGTAAAGAGAAATTAACAAAAGCAGCTGATAATCTTATGAAACTTTATAAGTCTAATGATTTAGATGATAAAAACAGAAAAAAACTTAGGGAATTTGAAAAGAAATTACGAATGATTTTCAAACAGGTGGACGAAATAGATAAAGAAGTTGAAGATATGGCTAGAAGAAAAAGAATAGTGAATAATAAGTAGATTAATTTATAGATCTCTCACTATACGTTGTATAACTTGGCCTTAATGGACTCTTTATCTCAAAAATTCTCGTATCAGAATTGACATAGAAACATAAGTTATTACATTCTGAAATTATAATGAAATCTCCTTTATTTGCAATTTTATTATTGATTTTAGCTTCTCCTTTTAAAATAAAATAAGAATATGTTGAATCATCTTCTAGTTCTAAATTAAATTTATTTTTATCGGCTATTTCATAAGAATTAATTTCAATTCCTTCTGAATAAATTTTCATTGGTGAACCCATGCCAGCGATCCTTTTAATTCTAATACCCTTACTTTCAACAATTTCAAAATCATCAGATTTATAATCATTGTAAGTGGCTTCTTGGGTAATTGACAACTTTATATTGGGATCAAACCATATTTGAAAAATTTCTGATTCTTTATTAAGCTCCTCCGCGTGAGATATCCCATTGCCAGCTCGAATAATTTGAACATCCCCTTTCTTTAGAGATATCCATTTGTTTTGTTTAGTATCAAAATGATTAATTGAACCTTTAAGTATAAAACTGCAAATTTCAAATCCTTGGTGTGGGTGAAGCCCAATAGTACTTTTTGCATTTGGAGTCCAAGCATGTGCCCAATAAAATAAATTTGAATATGGTCTGTTTTTTCCTCCGTCTTGAGGAAACCCAATGGGTTTTTTTTCTAATATTTCACCATTATTAAAATTACCGTCTGCTTGTTCTTCTCTTTTAATTAGTTGAATATTCATGTTCTATTTGTGCAGAAATATGGCTCCATAGTCTAATCCTCATATCAATAGATTTTTTTGATACTTCCTTAACCTCTTCCCATTTTTTTTTATCATTTCCACATAAGTTCTCTATCATTTTTAATGCTATTGGACCATGATCGTCTCCATCTAGTTCAATATGTCTTTCTAGATAATAGATGAAATCACTAGCAACATTGCTATTTTCTTTGTTTAATCCTTTCACAATTTCAATGAACATATCGGGAATTACATTTTCTCTACCAAATGTAAAAGCAGCAGCAATTTTATGTGTTTCACCAGATTCAATTACATCAAATGTAAAATTTAAAAATTCTTTGATTTCTTGATTTATATCATAGTTATTTATAAAATCCCTGTAATTATTTGATGTCTCAATTCCATTAATTAAGTCATTTATTTTTGATGTGTTTGCTCCTATTTGATCCATTGCCTGAAGGTATAACTCAAAGTGACTAATAACTTTACCGTCCTTTATTTCATCTGTTTCTTCTTCAAGAACTATCTCATTTATGAATCTGGCTGCTTGGGTATTTTCTGAGGGAGTCCATGGATTTTTTGTACATGTAAGATTAACTTGTAATGCTTTTAATAGAGACATAAAATCCCATACTGCATATATATGATTTTCCATAAATATTTTTAAATCTTCAACTGTAGAAATTTTAGAGTAGATATTATGCTCTACTAACTCTGTTTGTGAAGATTCAATGTAGCTAACTATACTTTGTATTTTCATGACTTTTTTTCTTACGTTTATTGCAGTATATTGTTTAAAAAAAAAGCAAATATGGATTCAAATATGATAAATTACAATGAAGAAGTTTTAAAAGGTGGATTAATTGTTGCTGGAGTTTCAATATTAGTAACTATGCTAACTTATATTATTAATGTTGAACTGATGGTGGCATGGTGGTATGGTCTTATAGCATTAGCTATAAGTATGGGCCTTGTTATTTATATAGGAATATCATTAAGGAACGCTATTGGTGGATATATGTCTTATAAAGAATCATTAAAATTTACTTTTTTAGTTCTAACAGTTTCATATTTAGTCGGTGCCATTTTTAATATTATTCTTTATAACGTAATAGACCCAGGTCTTCCGGAGACTCTTAAGGAACTTACAGTAGAGAATACCGTTGCTATGATGGAGGGTTTTGGTGCCCCTCAAGAGGTCATTGATGCTTCAATACCTGAAATTGAAAAATCTATTGATGAAAACACAACTCCTATCGGAATATTAAAAGCAACTCCATGGGGACTATTATTCATTTTTATTTTTGCTGTTATAGCTTCTATTTTTGTAAAGAAAAATGAGGCGGTTTCTGACAGAATCAATTAATTCTTTTGAAGATATAGTTTAATTCTTCCGCAATATTACTATTCGTTTTTAAATATTCCTCTTCCATATATTTTGTGTTATCATATACTTTTGGATCTTTAAAAAACATGTTAATATTTTTTACAGATCTTGAGTCAATAGGACATGATTTTTCAGCATCAGAACATGTCATAATTGCTATAAATTTTTTTGCATTTATTTGATCTAATGTCTTTGATTTAAGTTTAATTAAAAGATTTTTAAATACTATTTCTTCATTTTCATTTACACTTACTCCACATTTCTTTAGTACATTGAATATCTCTTTATGGACACTGGTTTTTATGGTTCCTGCTGAATTTATTAAGATTTCTTTTTTATATATTAAAGAAAAAATTGATCCCCAAACTTCACATATTTGGCTTCTTCTTGAATTATGTGTACAAAGAAAAACCAGTACGTTTGTTTCTTTTATTTCTTTATTTAATTCATTCGCTATAAGCTCTAATCTATCCTTCTGTTTTATTTCAGGTGAGAAATTGTTTAATCGATAAAAAAACTCATCAAATTTCTTGTTCATATAATTACAAATTTTAACAAATTTTAGCATGATTCTAAGTGCTTATAAGATTATTAAATAATTAAATTTGCTAAATTTTTAAAATATGAGTTCAAATTATAATAAAGTTCAAAAAGTAGTAGATGAGGTAAGCAAAATTGTTGTAGGACAAGATTATATGATAAAGAGACTACTTATGGGTCTGTTTACCCAGGGTCACATTTTATTAGAGGGTGTTCCGGGTCTCGCAAAAACCTTAACTGTTAATACATTAGCAAATGTGCTAAAGCTCAATTTTAAAAGAATTCAGTTTACACCTGACTTATTACCTTCGGATGTTATAGGTACTATGATTTATAATCAAAAGAAATCTATTTTTGAAGTTAAAAAAGGACCTGTTTTTTCTAATATTATATTAGCTGATGAAATTAATAGATCTCCTGCAAAAGTACAGTCTGCTCTTCTTGAATCTATGCAAGAGAGGCAAGTTACTATAGGGGATGACTCATTTAAGTTAGACTTACCATTCCTTGTCTTAGCTACTCAAAATCCTATTGATCAAGAAGGAACCTACCCATTACCTGAGGCACAAAGAGATAGGTTTATGATGAAGTTAAATATATCTTATCCCTCTAAAGATGAAGAGTTAAAGATCATGCAAAGAATGTCAGACCTAAACTTTAAAAATACCATAAAGACTATCCTTAGTAAAAAAGATATTAATTCAATTCAAAATGAAATAAATAAGGTATCTATATCAGAATCGATTGAAAAATATATTATAGAGCTTGTAAGTGCTACAAGGAATCCTAGTTCAATAGATTTAGATGATTTAGAAAACTACATTTCTTTTGGAGCATCACCAAGAGCGAGTATTAACTTATCACTTTCATCTAGAGCTAATGCTTTTCTTTCTGGTAGAGACTACGTAATGCCCGATGATGTAAAGGAGGTTGCAAATGATGTTTTAAATCATAGAATTATCTTGAATTATGAAGCAGAAGCTGAGGGTATTAAATCAGATTATATTATCAAAAAAATTCTTGAAAAAGTAGAGATAAATTCCTAATCTAATTAATAGAATTATACAATAACTTTATGTTTTCTAGTTCTTCATAGAGAGTTTCTAATGAAGACTTTAAACCTATTTTTTTTGACTCATTTTTTTGATAAACCTTATAAAAAAACCCAGAATTCATCATTAAATTATTTGGGTTATTTCTAATTATTTTATTCTGTTTTCTATCAATTTTTGAAATGTTTTTTTCTAGTTTAATAATATAATCATTAAGAAATCTCCTCATAAGAACTTTCTTAAATGTTAAAAGTAAATTATTAATTGTTGGCTCATTTTCTAAGTCTTTTTCATCAGTAATATAGATAGATGTTTGTTTATTTTTTTTGGTTATAAAAGTTATTAGAGATAACGACTCCCCTTTTGTTTTAATGGTTGTTTTATAGATTTTTTTTTCTTTTTCTAAATTTCCAATATCTTCATATAGACTTGCTAATTCTTCAATTATTATCTTTTTTGGAATTACTGTAGAAAACATGATAGACTTATGTGTTTTATCATTAAATGTTGTTTGTGTTGATTGTATTTCTGTAAAAACATCTTTTGGAATAATTCTATCTATATTAATCTGTCCTAAGCTGATAAATGGAAGAGCAATAAAATAAAAATTTATAAAAATTTTAAGTAGTGACATCATTAATTTAATTAACTACGTATTACTTTTAGTTGCAATATTATGAAATCTATTTTAATTACTGGAGGAACTGGATTAATTGGCTCAAGGCTTGTTAAAGCTTTAGATAAAACTAGATATAAGATTTATATTCTTTCTAGAAGAAATCAATTGAATAGAGATGGGATACGTTTTATTAAATGGAATCCTGAACAATCATTATTAAATATCTCTAAAATAAAAAATCTTCATTCAGTTATTAATCTTGCAGGCGCATCAATAGATGGTTCAAGGTGGACTGAGAGTTATAAAAGAAAAATTTTAGAAAGTAGGGTTAACTCAACCAAACTATTGTATGATAAGATTAAAAAGTTGAAACATACCCCCAAATCTATTGTGTCTGCATCTGCAACAGGATATTATACAAATAATACGGTTAATCCGCAAAATGAATCAAGTAAACCTGGTGATGATTTTTTAAGCAAAGTTGTTATGAAATGGGAAAAAGAGATATTGAACTTTAAAAATTTAGGTACTAGAATAACAATATTTAGAATTGGGTTGGTATTATCCAAAGATGGTGGAGTGCTTAAAAAACTATATCCATTGTTTAAACTTTTTCTTGGTGTACCTATAGGATCTGGCAGACAAGTTATTAGTTGGATTCATGAAAAAGATATGACGGATTTAATTATTCGTGCAATTGAAGATGATAATTTTGATGGAATTTATAATGCAGTAGCGCCAGAAAGAATAAGTAATAAAGAATTTACAAATTCTTTAACTAAAGTTCTTGGACGTTTTTCATACCCCAGTTTTGTAAAAGCACCATCATTTATAATTAAAATTATTTTTGGTGAACAATCAAACCTTGTTCTCAATGGGCTTAATATATCATCTGAAAAGTTGTCTAAATACAAATTTAGATTTACTAAGTTGGGATCTGCTCTAAATGATATTTACAGTAAAAATAGCAATGAGTAAAAAAATAGAAATTTTTGGTGCTAGAGAAAATAACCTCAAGAATATTGATCTTGAGTTCAAAAAAAATAATCTAGTTGTTATTACTGGAGTTTCTGGAAGTGGTAAAAGCTCATTAGCGTTTAATACTATTTATTCAGAGGGACAAAGGAGATATATGGAAAGTTTTTCTGCCTATGCAAGATCGTTTATTGGAAATATAGAAAGACCTGATGTTGATAAAATTAATGGTTTATCACCTGTTATTTCAATTGAACAAAAAACAACATCAAAAAATCCAAGATCGACAGTTGGTACATTGACTGAGATATATGATTTTTTAAGATTACTATATGCTAGAGCTTCAGTTGCGTACTCTTATGAATCGGGAAAAAAAATGATAAAACAATCTCAAGATCAGATTCTTAAAAATATTAAAAAAGATTTTTTTCATAAAAAAGTAATTATTGCAGCACCAATTGTAAAAGGAAGAAAAGGCCATTACAAAGAATTATTTATTCAGATAAGGAAAAAAGGGTTTGCTAATGTTCGGGTTGACGGAGAAATTTTAGAAATCAAAAAAAATATGCAGCTTGATAGATATGTTATTCATGATATTGAAATTGTAGTGGATAAGTTATTCATAAATGAAGATAATCTAAATAGACTATCTAATTCTATAGATATTGCCATAAAAAGTGGAGATAAGACATTATATGTAATAGACGAGTCAAATAATGCGAAATTTTATTCTAAAAATCTAGTTGATCCTATCTCCGGAATATCTTATGAAGAACCTTCACCAAATAGTTTTTCATTTAATTCTCCATATGGTTGGTGTCCTTCATGTAAAGGGCTGGGAGTCGAGGATAAAATTTTAAAAGAAAAAATAATTGAGGATGAAAATCTTAGTATTAGTCGTGGGGGTATTGCTCCGTTAGGCCAGTACAGAGATATGTGGGTATTTAAGAAAATTGACGCGATACTTAAAAAAAATAATTTAGGTATTTCCACTCCAATAAAAAACATTCCAGATGATATTCTAGATATAATTTTATTTGGTGAAAATATTGAAGTTGCTGTAGAATCCACAAAACACCCTGGAACATTGTGGCATACCACATATAATGGAGTTAGGGGGTTTATAAATAAAACAATAAGGTTTAGATCCGGAAAAGCTAAAGATTTTATGGATGATTTTATTACTAAATCTATTTGTGAAACTTGTTCAGGAAAAAGATTAAGAAAGGAGTCTTTGTATTTTAAAATTAATGAAGCTTCTATTTCAGATCTTAACTCAATGGATATAAAAAAATTAAGAAATTGGATTTTTTCATTAGATGGAAATTTAGATAAAAATCAGCAAATTATTGCTGAGCCTATAGTTAAGGAAATTAAGCAAAGGGTTGAATTAATGTATAATTTAGGTTTAGAATATTTAAGTTTAGATAGACCATTAAGGACACTATCTGGGGGTGAAGCACAAAGAATTAGGCTAGCTACTCAAATAGGCACTAAACTAGTAGGTGTTTTATATATCTTAGACGAACCTAGTATTGGTTTGCACCAAAGAGATAATAATAAATTAATAGATTCTCTAAAAGAATTAAGGGACTTAGGAAATACTGTAATTGTAGTAGAACATGACAGAGAAATGATGGAAAATGCTGATAATATTATAGATATTGGGCCTGGTCCAGGGTCAGATGGTGGATATGTAGTAGCTCAAGGTGATCCTTCTAATTTTTTAAATAGTAAATCCTTAACTTCTAATTATTTGTCAAGGAAATTGAATATTTCAATACCAGAGATAAGAAGAAGTGGAAATGGAAAATTTTTAAATTTAAATGGTGCAAAAGGAAATAATTTAATGAATGTTAATCTTTCTCTTCCCCTTGGATGTTTGATTTGTGTTACCGGGGTTTCTGGAAGTGGTAAATCTTCACTAGTTCACGGAACTTTATCTTCTATTTTAAAAAAAGAATTATATCGGTCTAAAAAGGAATGCTTACCATATGAAAAAATTGATGGATTAAAAAACATCAATAAGTTGATTGAAGTAGACCAGTCTCCAATAGGAAGGACACCAAGGTCAAACCCTGCCACATACACTGGAGTATTTACGGATATAAGAAATCTTTTTTCGTCATTAAATGAATCAAAAATTCGAGGGTTAAAGCAAGGGGCTTTTTCATTTAATGTTAAAGGCGGGCGTTGTGAAACATGTAGAGGCGCTGGAGTCAGGTTAGTTGAAATGGACTTTTTACCAAACGTTTTTGTTAGTTGTGAATCTTGTTATGGTAAAAGGTACAATAGAGATACTCTCGAAGTACGTTATAAAGGAAAGTCTATATCAGATGTATTAGATATGACAGTTTCTGATGCGGTTGGGTTTTTTAGTAAGCAACCAAAAATTTCTAATAAACTTAGAGCATTAGATGAGGTTGGGTTAGGATATATAAAATTAGGTCAACCCTCAACAATGCTTTCTGGGGGAGAGGCTCAGCGCGTAAAACTTGCATCTGAATTATATAAAAAGGACACAGGTAACACTCTTTTCATTCTTGATGAGCCAACTACTGGTTTACATTTCTATGATATTCAAAATTTAATGGTTGTAATAAATAGTCTTGTTGATCGTGGGAATACAGTAGTTATAATTGAACACAATATGGATGTTATTAAATGTGCTGATTATATAATTGACCTTGGCCCTGAAGGTGGCGATAAAGGTGGCCAAATTATAGCACAGGGAAAGCCAGAAAAAATTATTAATAATAATAAAAGCTATACTGGAAATTACCTTAAAAACGAATTGTTTAATACATGATCTTTTCAGTTATATAGTCAGATATTTTTTTTCCTTTATTAGTTAAGTTTAAGTTAAGTTTATCTTTTGTAATTAAATTCTCATTTAACAACATTAATATTTCTGAACTTTTTTCTTTGAAGAATTGAACATTATATTTTTTCTTCAATTCATAATTATTAATTCCTTTATTAGTTCTTATTCTTGTAAGAATGTATTCGTTAATTTTTTGTTTTAATGTTAACTTTTCTTTCTCGTAATAAACTTTCTTTTTATTAATTAAATCTATATAAGCCTTGTTTTTATTTATATTCCAATATCTATACTTTTTATCATATGAATGTGCGCTTGGGCCAAATCCAATATATTGTTCATCATTCCAATAATTTGAGTTATGTTTTGAATAAAATCCCTTTTTTGAAAAGTTAGATATTTCATAATTTTCATAACCATACCCCTCTAATTTTTTAAGAATTATATCATATTGTTTTAGTATCTGGTCTTCTTTTGGTAGTACCAATTTTTTATTTTCTAGTTGTTTTTGAAAGACAGTTTTGTTTTCAATGGTCATGTTATATATTGATACATGAGGAGGATCAAATGATTTTAGAGTTTTTAAATCACTAGTTACTGTTTTAACGGAGGATAAGGGTGTTCCAAACATTAGGTCAATAGAAAAATTTTCAAAGTATTTTTTTAATAATTTAATTGATTTTTTAGCTTGATCACTAGAATGGACTCTATTAAGTTTTTTAAGAATAGATTTATTGAATGATTGTACTCCAAGACTTAATCTATTTACACCTATTTTTTTCCAATTTTCCAATTTTTGTTCTGAAATATCGTCGGGATTAGCCTCTAGAGTTATTTCACATTTTTTTGACACATTGTATTTCTGAAAAATCTTTCTAAGAATAATTTCTAAAAAGTTTTCATTAATTATAGAGGGTGTGCCGCCTCCAAAATAAATTGTGGATATATTTTTTATTTTGAATTTTTTTTGATTGATTTCAATTTCTTGGATAATTGTATTTAATATGTCATCATGCTTATTTAAAGTGCTAAAATGAAAATTACAATAATGACAAGCTTTCTTACAGAAGGGAATATGGATATACACACCAGCCATTTTATGTTTTTTTTGATACAGATACAAAAAAAATCATTTTATGATTATAACTCCATATTATTATCTTTTTTTATTATAGCCCTAGTTATCACATATTATAAGATTAATTATCCCTTATTTTTTAAAAAATACTTTCATTTAAAAAATATTATTTATTTAGGAAATCAAGAAGATTTTTTTTTCAGAGGTCAGGTGTTTTCTTTTGGAAATACAATACCAATTCTTTTATACTCAATAATTATTTCTTTTTTCTCAGTATTTGTTTTTGAGGATGCCAATGATATTGTCTTGGAAACAGATATAGATATTAACCTATTTCAAAAGTGGATATTATTCTCTTTCCCTCTTCTTTTATTTATTTTCTTAAGATTAATCATAATATTTATTACTCTTCGATTTATTCAATTAACTATAAAAATTAAAAAAATATTTATATTAAACTTCTTGAGATTAACGATTATTTTTAGTCTAATAAACGTTTTCTCTTCGTATATAATCTATGAGTTATCTTCTTTTGGTGTTGCTTTTGCCTACTTAAATTTTATTAAACTTATAATAATATTTGCTAGGCCAATTATTTTATATTCTTACTTTAAAAAAATTTCTTCTAATAATATTTCTAAAATATTATTAGTTATACTAATAGCTGATTTGACACCATCAATTATATTATATGATAATTCATTATTTATAGATTTCTTTAAATATTTAATTACCTTATTTTAAATTCAATTATTTAACTTTGTGACCAAAAAACATCTACAATGAGCGAAATCAAATACGATAAAAAAAGATTAAATCCAGTAAAATCAATATTGGTTTCACAACCAGAACCTAAAGATGATAATTCACCTTTTCATAGATTAGCCAAAAAATATGATCTAAAACTTGATTTTAAACCATTTATTAAAATTGATCCTGTTTCAATTAAAGATTTTAGAAAACAAAAAATTAATATATTAAATCATACTGCTATAATTTTTACAAGCAGGAATGCTGTAGATCATTTTTTTAGAATAGCTGATGGAATGAACGTAACAGTTCCTACCGATATGAAATATTTTTGTATATCTGAACAAACAGCAAACTATTTACAGAAATACATAGTAATTAGAAAAAGAAAGATATTTACTGGAGAAAGAACAATAGCTGAGCTTTTAGAGGTTATGGAGGATACTATGGTAAAATTTCCTGATGAGAAGTATCTATTTCCTTGTTCTAATATAACTAGAGATACAATATCTGAATTTTTAAAAGAAAATAATTGTACTTATTCTGAAGCAATTATTTATAATACCGTCCCAAGTGACTTAAAAAAATTAAAAAAAGTATTTTACGATGTTTTAGTTTTTTATACACCATATGGAATAGATTCTTTAGTTAAAAACTTTCCTGATTTTGAACAAAACAACACAAGAATTGCTGGATTTGGTAAAAATACAGCAAAAGCCATAAAAGAAAATAATTTAAAATTAGATATTAAAGCCCCATTGAAAGACGTTCCTTCAATGACAAGAGCAATTGAACTCTATATTAAGCAAGCAAATCATATAACTAAATGAAGAAATTTTTAATATTATTTTTTTCTTTATTATGGGCTAATTTTAGTTTAAAAGCTCAGCAAGCGCCTTATTTTAGCACTTACTTAGTAAATCCATCTATTGTAAATTCTAGTTTATCTTCATTATATAATAATAATAATGTGGTTCTAGTGTATAGAAATCAGTGGGCTAATTATAATCCAACGAATTTGTCTGTTTCCTCAGAATCTCCTAGTACAGGAATTTTATCTTTGAATTTAAAAAATAGAGATAAGTCAGTTTCATTCGGAATGAACATAATTACTGATAATCTTGGGCCAAAAGAAGTCTTTAATTTATCGCCCTATTTAAGTATATCAAAAAAAATTAATAATTCTTATTTCAGTTTTGGTGTCTCTCCTTCATTTAAAAGCACTACTTTAAATTTTAGTTCCTTAATATTTGTAAATCCTTCTGATCCTTTTAATATTGAAAGAAAGCAAACACAATCTAAACCTGATTTGGGGGTTGGTGTTTCATTCTATAATGATAAAATCTTATTAAGTCTTTCTGCTAAAAATTTAACTCAACCCTCATTTGATTTTGGTATAAATGACTTGCAAAACACTGAAAACATCAATTTATCCTTTCTTGGTAAATACTTAATTGAGATTGATAGAGATTTGAATGTTGAGCCTTATCTTTTATTTAGATCTGATTTGAAGTCTTTTACCTTTGACCTTAGTGCTTTAGCTACTTATAAAGAAAATATGAGTATTGGTGCATCATATAGATATGATGAAGCTATTGTTGGATTTTTAGGGTATCACTTCTTAAAAAAGAACAAATTATTTGTTGGCTATTCTTTTGATTATATTGTTCATAATGTTAAGGCAAAAGCTCCAATATCTCATGAATTGATTGTAAAATATGATCTTCCTACCCCTCAATTAAAAAAACCAATAAGAACTCCTAGGTTTTTTTACTAATTTTTTTAAGACTTCATTAAGACATTCAAATTTAGCATTCATAGATAGTTTCATTATATTTGTTTAAATTTCTAACTAAATATTTATCGTTCAAAAAACAATAATTTAGATATTTTAAAGTTAAGTTTTAACTTTGCGTTTAATTATGTTTAAAACCAATACAAATATTTCTCTAGTTTTATACTGCTTAATGGCACTAACCATATGTGGTTGTGGTCTGCTCGGAGGTGGGTCAACTAAGAAAAATCCAAGAGGACAATTAGTGGGTACATTAGATAGAGATGGTTTTGAAATGTCAGCTCAATATGGTATGGTATATATTCCTACGGGAAGATTTTATATGGGTCAAGCTGATGAAAATATTCAAGCAGATCAAAGTAATTTTAACAGGCAAGTTACTATAAGTGCTTTTTATATGGATGATACTGAAATTACTAATGATGAATACAGACAATTTATTCAATATATTGAAGATAATCCAGACTACGAGCTATCAGAGGGAAATACTATTGAATCATTAAAGCCTGATACAACTGTATGGTCAAGCGATTTTACTAATCATTATGGAGATCCTTTATTGGCATATTATTGGTCACACCCAGCTTTTGATGATTATCCAGTTGTTGGAGTATCATGGGAATCTGCAAGAGAGTTTGCTAAATGGAGAACAGGTTTTTTAAATAGCTATAGAGAAGAACAGGGTCTTTTACCTTTTCCGTCATTCAGGTTACCAACAGAAGCGGAATGGGAATATGCAGCTAGGGGAGGTAGAGATAATGTTAAATATCCATGGGGTAACCCATATACAAGAAATTCTAGAGGTTGTGTTTTAGCAAATTTTAAACCAGGAAGAGGAAACTATGTAGATGATGGTTATGCTTACACATCTCCCGTTGGTGTGTTTTTCCCTAATGATTTTGGCCTTTATGATATGTCTGGTAATGTAGCTGAGTGGTGTGAGGATGCATACATTGACTCCTATAATCCTATTGTATGGGATTTAAACCCAATTTATAGAGATGATTCCAATGATCAAAAAGTTATCAGAGGAGGATCATGGAAAGATATAGCTTTCTTTATTGAAGTAGCTACTAGAACCTTTGAATATAAAGACTCCACAAGAGCATTCATTGGATTTAGAACAGCTATGCCTCATTTAGGTAGAAATTTAGAAGGTTTATAGAAAAAAATATTAATTTTAAAAAAAGAAAAACAATTAAATTTTATAAAAAATGATTACAAAAAAAAGATCGAATAATTTTATGCTAAGATGGATTCAAAATGAAGACAACATGAATCTTCTTTATGGCCTAGGTGCAGCTGTTGTGATTTTAGGTGCTTTATTTAAATTACAAGGATGGCCTTTTGCTAATGAAATGCTAATAATTGGGCTTTTAGCTGAAGCATTTATCTTTGCTGTAAGTGCTTTTGATCCACCAACATCTCACGAGTGGGATTGGAGCAAAGTTTATCCCCAGTTAATGCCTGATGAAAAAGGGTCAAATGCTTCTCAATTTAAAGATATGATGAAAGAAGCTCAATTAGATCCTTCTTTATTGAAAAGTGTTGGAGATGGAATGAAAAAAATGGCAACTCAAACTAGTAATATTAATGAATTAGCTGGATCATCAGTTGC
>MDTG01004776.1_pt1 | contig 15162 bp, 15 predicted proteins | sample 811421 | NCBI WGS metagenome assembly MDTG01 (sample SAMN05326645, study PRJNA326480) | marine metagenome | isolation source: seawater | place: Pacific Ocean: South East | collected 2011
ACTTGTTGTTGTAAAAAGGATCTCGAAGCAAATTCTAAAAAAATTGTATCTTTTATTTTTTTTATTGAAATTTTTTCCATAGTTTTAATTGGAGATTTTGCTCCACAAGTTGAAGCTCTATAAGTTGAAAAATCGTGAGTTCCTAATAAAAATTTAGCTCCTTTCTTCATAGTTAATAAATCTAGTTTTTTTCTTATATGCCAAGCTTTATTTTTTTGAAGTGCTAAAGGGGATTGTCTATTAACAATCAAATAGAGATAGGTTCTTTTTTTTGCATCGTGCCTTGCATGAAATTTATTATTTGTTTTGTTCACTTTTAAGACTGTTACGGGCTTATTTCCAATATTTTGATTAATTGCTGGTAAAATTTTTTTTTTTCTTATTTTTTTCTTTAAATCAAAATGTGCCATTTGTCCCAAAGCATGTACTCCAGAATCTGTTCTTCCTGCGCCTATAACGGTTACTTTTTCTTTTGAAAATTGAAATATTGCTTTCTGCAAAACTTCCTGAATAGATTGACCATTTTTTTGAAATTGCCAGCCTACAAATGGGGTGCCTTCATACTCAATTTTTATCTTATATCTTTGCATTAAATTAAGATTGATCCTCTATTAATTTTATAGCCTAATAAAAATTCTTTTGCAGTTTGTTTTTTTTTTCCTTGTTTTTGTAATTCCAAAATCTGAATAGAATTTGATTTGCAAGCAACATTTAAATTTTCATCAATTATGGCCCCCGGTTTTCCTGATGATAAAGATTTAATTGCTTTAAACACTTTAAATCTATCACCCTTATGTTCAAACCAAGCTCCTGGGTTTGGGCTTAAACCATGAATATGAGCTATTACTTTATCAGATTCTAAATTCCAATTAATTCTTGTTTCCTCTTTCTTTATTTTTTTTGCATAAGTGGCTTTATTATCATCTTGTTTTTTAAATTCTATTTTTTTACTTACCAGATTTTTTAAAGTCTTTATTAATAAATCTGCACCAGTAATAGAAAGTTTTTTTTCAATCTCTCCATACGTCGTATTGTGATTTATTTCTATTTCTTTAGATGACAAAACTGGTCCACTATCTAATTTTTTTTCAATCTTCATAATGCTAATTCCTATTTTCTTATCTTGATTCATTATAGCTCTTTGAATTGGAGCGGCACCTCTCCACCTTGGTAATAAAGAGGCATGAATATTAATAAAACCAAACTTCGGTATTTCTAAAAAATTTTTTGGAATTATTTGTCCGTATGCTACTACAACAACTAAGTCTGGAGACAATTTTTTTAAAACTTGAAATTCTTTATCATTATCTAAACTTTCTGGCCTTCTTAAATTTAATTTTTTTTTTATTGAAAACTCTTCAATTGGTGAAACGTTTAGTTTTTGACCCCTTTTTGATTTTTTAGGTGGTTGTGTATAAACTGTTAAAATATTAAAATTATTTTTAATTAATTCCTTTAGAGAGGGCAGTGAGAACTCGGGGGTTCCCATAAAGATTACATTCATTGACATTAATTTTCTTTTGAATTTAAACCACAATTCTTTCAAGTGATTTTTTTTGTTTAGAAAGTTTTTTAATTATCATCGATTTTTTTAAATTAGATAAGTAATCAATAAATAAAATACCTTCCAAATGATCCATTTCATGCTGTATGCAAGTAGCTAGCATGCCTTTTGCTTCCATTTCTTTTTCTTCCCCATGATAATCTAAATATTTAATATGACATTTTTCAGGTCTTTCTATCTCAGCAAATTGTCCTGGCACAGATAAACAGCCTTCCTCATAAATAGAATTGGTTTGAGATTTATTAACTATTTCCGGATTTACAAAAAATAAAGGATTTTTTTTACCTTCTTTTTGATCTATATCAAGAACAATTACTCTTTTTGGTACTCCAATTTGAATAGCTGCTAGACCAATTCCAGGCGCTGCGTACATTGTTTCCAACATATCATCCATCAATTTTCGTAAATCATCATCAACTTTTTCCACTTGAAGAGATTTCTCTCTTAGAATACTATTTGGTTCAGTTAAAATTTGTCTTAATGCCATAAAATATAATTAAATTATAAGGCTATTATAGTCAAGTAAGTACAATTTTTGCAAAAAAAATACTACGCTCTGTTGGGCAAAGACTCGCTTAAAATATTATTTCTTATTTTTTTTAAATTTAAATCATTGAGTATTTTATTTAAAAAATAAACAGTTTCTGGATCTAAATCTCTTACTTTATCCTCACCTATTATTTCTACAATTTTAAGCATAAGTAAACCTATTTGATTTTGCTCCACTAAGTCCTGCAAATTTTTTGGAACAGTTAACTGGGAAGATAAATCACTATATTTTAGTTCTTTAGGTATTTTGATGCCGTCTGCTACTAAAGACTCTAAAACAATAATATCTTTTATTGAAATAAAATATTTTTTATTTCTTTTAATTTTTTTATAAACAGACTTTAGATCTTTTTGAGTTTTGCTTATTTTAGGATTTTTTTCTATAAAATGTTTAATTACTTTTGATCTATGAATAATATCGTTATCATATTTTATTTTTAAGCTTAAATTTTCCTTAGAATTCTCTTCTACTATCTCTACATATCTATCTGGAATTTCATTGGGATCAATAGATTTTAAAATATTTGAAAATTCATCTTTATAAACAACAAATAAATTCTCTTTAATAAATAAATTTTTAAGTAAAAAAGCTAAGTTAATTTTTCTTTCAGTATTATCACTTAGTAAAAGACTTTGGTAAAGTAATGCTCTAGATTTATAGCCAGGTAAATTTTTATAAATTTCCTCAGCATTTAGTATTTGATTAAAATTAAAATTTATTTTTAGATAAATTTTAAAAACTTCGCTGCTATCAAAAGACTCTTCGGCTGCTGCCTGCTCATATTTTGTTATTACACTTTCATCTTCAAGGTCATTGACTTCTATTAAATTAGCAGAAGAAAGATATCTCCATATATACTTATCTGTATTTTCTTTGGGTTCATATTTAAAATCATTACTTGTAATATGTGAAAAGTAGAAGTTTAGGAGGTTATTATCTAAAATTTTTTGATTAGTTTTATCTGTAATACCCAATAAAAAATTAATTTTATCCTCAAAAAAATTATCTTTTAAACCAGTCTCTCTTAATAAATCAAAAAGTAATTGAGCTTCATTCTTTCGATCATTATTGATTAAGCAATAAACTTTAAATTTTTCTAAATAAGAATTTTTAACTTTAACATCTATATAATCAATTTTTTTACAAGCAGATTTGATATCTGCTGAAGATAAATACTCGTTGATTAAAAATTTAATAGCTGATGAGTTTTGACCTACTTCTGGATTGTTTCTAAGTAAAGTTTCCAAATCATTAATTCTTTTTTTTTTAATTAACCAATCGATTTTTATTTTTAAGAATTCTTTTGAATCAAGATTTTTTTTTGGCGCATATGCATTAGTGAATAAAGATTGAAAAAGTAAATCTTCTGAAACTTTTGAAAGTTTTAACTTGCTTATTCGCTTTAAAACTTTTTTTATCTCTTCTCCATCAGTTTTCGACCACATATTTAAATTAAAATTATTTACTTCAGGGTCAAATATTCCAATTACAGATTTGTTTTCATCTTTAATAGCTTTTTCATCGATCTTGACTTGCTCTTCTACTATATCTCCAGATAAAATTGGGCTTTCGATAGCAGAATTTTCTTCACTAGTAATTTCAATATTTTGTTCATTTTTTTTTTCTTTTTTTTCCCATATATTTACAGCTTCTTCTTCTGCGGTAAGTATGCCAAATGTGGCAAATGTAAAAAAAAATATTGTTATTAATAAAATTTGCTTATTTAAGTGTAATGATCTTATCATTAGTAATTTCTTGCTTTATAAGTTTATTGGGGGCTGGCATATCTATTTTATCAAGCAATACAATTGCTATAAAAAATATAAATAGAGATAAAACAATCTTAAAGAGAAAACTCTTGTTTGTTCCCTTGCTACTTAAGCCTCTTTCGTATTTAGATCTGAATCTAAGTTGCATAATTACTAATTTGTATTTAAACTCGAAAATTAAGACATTATTGTGAAAAATCAAATTTAAAATTTCAGGTAGTAGTGAAAAAAAACCTTATTTTATTAGGAATGATGGCTGTTGGTAAAACAACCGTGGGTAAAATTGTGGCAAAAAAACAAAAATTAGCTTTTGTAGATATAGACAAACTGATTGAGAAGGAAAATTTAATGACCATTAGTGAAATTTTTAAAAAAAAAGGAGAAAAGTTTTTTAGAATGGAGGAGGAAAAAGAAGTTTTAAAATTCTCAAATAAAAGCGACCATGTAATTGCTCTAGGCGGAGGAGCTTTTATGAATAAAACGATAAGAAATTATGTTTTAAAAAAGTGTATATCAATTTGGCTGGACGCCCCAATTAATGTGATAAATAGGCGAATTAAACAAAATATTAAAAGACCACTACTTGGTAAAAAAAATAATCACTCAATGCTAGAAAAAATATATAAGGAAAGAAAAAATATATATAAACTAGCAGATCATAAAATTGATTGTGATGTTTTTAATAAAGAGGGTATAGCAAAAAAAATAATTGAAATTTATGAAAAGCAATAAAATATTAGTTAATACTAAAAGCAAATCTTATCCAATTTTTATTGGTAATGAAAATATAGCATCTACAGGTTATCTAATTAAAAAGCAATTACCTAAAGTAAAAAAAATATGTATTATTGGCGACAAAAAGGTACCAAAAAAAATATTTATAAAATTAAAAAAGTCTTTAAAAAAATATGACGTTACAACCCGTAAACTTTCGGTTAATGAGAAAATAAAAAACTTTAAAATTGCATATAAATTAATTGAGTTTTTAATAAAAAAAAATTTTAATAAATCAGACTGCGTAATTTCTCTGGGTGGAGGTGTTGTGGGGGATTTGTCAGCTTTTGTGTCAAGTCTTGTTAAAAGGGGTGTAAAATTTATAAATATTCCTACAACGCTCTTAGCACAAGTAGATTCCTCTATAGGTGGAAAAACAGGTGTAAACTCTGACCAAGGTAAAAATCTTATAGGAACAATTTATCAACCGGACTTTGTTGTAACAGATATTTCCGCACTAAAAAGTTTACCAAAAAGAGAGGTGATCTGTGGTTATGGTGAAATATTAAAACACTCTTTAATACTAGATAGAAAATTTTTCTTTTGGTTAAATAAAAATGGAAAAAAAATAATAAATATAAAAAATAAAAATATTTTAATTAATGCTATAACAAAAAGTTGTAAAATAAAATCTTCAGTTGTGAGCAAAGATGAAAGTGAAATAAATTTAAGAATGATCTTGAATTTTGGTCATACTTTTGCTCATGGATTTGAAAGTGCAAAAAATTTTTCAAAAAAAATAAACCACGGCGAAGCAGTTTTGCTAGGTATGATTATAGCCAGCCAACTCTCTTATAAAAAAAAAATTTTACCATTAAAAGATTTGTTATTAATCAAAAAACACTATCATGATTTAAACTTACCTGTACATATTAAAAAATATTTTAAAAAAAATGATGTAAGTAAAATAGTATCATTTATGAAAAGAGATAAAAAAAATTTTAGTTCAAAACTAAATTTAATTCTTTTGAAAAAAATAGGCAAAACAACTAAACCTGGTAGTTTTATAATTGGTGAAAACGAAATGAAAAAATTACTTTATCTCTATTTCTAGAGCATGAATTTTATCACTCATTTCATTTTTTAAGATGGAAAAAATTATCTTATGTGCTTCAATTTTTTTCAAATTCCTCAATTCTCTAGATTTTATAATAAGCTTGAGGTGAAATCTTTTTGCATCAAAAGATTTGTGAGTTCTATGTAAATGTGAATTATCAACAATTTCTATTTCTTCAAGACTAAGCTTTTTATTAATTTTTTCTTTTACTTCTTGTAAAAAATCTGTCATTTAACTTTTAAAATCATAAAACATATATTAAATTTAAACAATGAAAAATATTTGTGAATGGAATAATTGCAAAGAAGTAGGCAAATTTAAAGCCCCTACTGAAAAAGATAACATAAAAAATTTTCAATGGTTATGTAAAGAACACATTACTTTATTCAATAAAAATTGGAATTATTTTGAAGGAATGACTCAGCATGAAATAGAAAATTTTTTAAAATCTGATCTTACATGGCATAGACCAACACAAAAATTTGGATCTGTAGATAATTTTTTTAATATTTTATGGAATCATGCTTTGAGCGATAAATTTAAAATTTTTGAAAAAGAAAACTCTTTTCACAAAAATATAAATAGAAATTTATGTGAAAAAGATAAAGATGCATTTAAAATTATGGGGTTAAAATTTAATGCAGATTGGGCTTCTGTACAAAAAAAATTTAAATCTCTTGTAAAAAAATTTCATCCTGATAAACATTCTGGTAGTAAAGAGTACGAAGATAAGCTTAAGAAAATAACTATGGCATATAGCCACTTAAAAATTATAATGGGTACTAAATAAAAATGACAAATTTTGCAGAGTTAACACCAGATATAAAAGTTTCAATAAATCAAATTTTTGGAATTGAATCTGAAATGAAAATAGATGCTTTTTCTAAAAGAAATGAATATGTTCCTGAAATAGATAGTGATTACAAATTTGATAGAGATACCACTTTAGCTATAATAGCTGGTTTTGCATATAATAAGCGTGTTCTAATTCAAGGATATCACGGAACAGGAAAATCCACTCACATAGAACAAGTAGCTGCCAGATTGAATTGGCCTTGCATTAGAATAAATTTAGATAGCCACGTAAGCAGGATAGATTTAATTGGCAAAGATGCGATTGTAGTTAAAGACGGAAAACAAATTACTGAATTTAAAGAAGGAATACTTCCTTGGTCAATACAAAATCCTGTTGCCTTAGTTTTTGATGAGTATGATGCTGGAAGGCCCGATGTTATGTTTGTTATACAAAGAGTTCTTGAAAAAGAGGGAAATTTTACACTTTTAGATCAAAATAAAGTTTTGAAACAACATAAGTATTTTAGATTATTTGCAACAACCAACACCATTGGATTAGGAGATACTTCTGGACTTTACCAAGGAACGCAACAAATTAACCAGGGACAATTGGATAGATGGAATATAATTACAACTTTAAACTATTTGAAATTTGATAAAGAGTTAGAAATTATTATATCAAAATCTAAAAAACTTAATAATAAAGAAGGTAAAGAAACTGTTTCAAACATGATCAAGGTTGCAGACTTAACAAGAAAAGGGTTTGTTAATGGAGATATTTCAACAGTAATGAGTCCTAGAACAGTTTTGCATTGGGCTGAAAATTTCGAAATATTTAAAGATGTTGGTTATGCTTTTAGAGTTACTTTTTTAAACAAATGTGACGATTTAGAAAAGAATATAATTGCAGAATACTACCAAAGATGTTTTGGAGACGATCTACCAGAATCATCGATTAATATTAAAATTTAAAAAAAATGGATGAAAGAGAATTTTTAAAGGAAAGATTTAAATCTGCTGTTTCATCTGCAATAAAAGTTATATCAGAGAAATTTGATGTTGAAATTAGCTTCGGAAATAGCGCTAATACAAAAAAAAATTCACTAAATTTACCTGAGCTTATAAATCTTAAAAATCTCCAAGATTTTACAAATATGAGAGCTTTTGCAGATTCTGAAGCCTTGAAAATAAAATATACTAATAAAAAAATTTATCTGAAAAACGAACCTAAAGGAGCGACAGCAAAAACTTTATATGCCATAGCTGAGAGAATTAGATGTGAAAAAATAGGGTCAGATAAGTTAATTGGAATAAAAAATAATATAACTCAATCTTATGAAAACAAGTTTAAAAATAAAAAGCTAAGTGAAATTAAAACTGAAAGTGATGTTCCAATATCTGAAGCCTTTGAGCTATATTTAAGAAGTCACTTTTTTGATATTAAGCAAAATGAAACAAAAAAAAAGATTCTAAGTTATTGGAAAAAATCCTTCGATAAGAATTTAAAAAAGAGAATTAATGAGCTAGATAAAAACTTAAATGACCAAAATAAATTCAGTAATCTTATAGCTGAATTAATAGAAAATTTGGAATTTGAAGATATTGATAAGAAAGAAAAAAATGAACAAGATGAAACCTCAAAAGAAAGCCCCTCATTAAACGAAGACAAAAGTGATGAAAAACAACTACAAGATAATGAGCAAGACAAGGAAAATCAAACAGAACTAAGTGCAATTGATAGTGATTTAGACTCTTTAAAAGAAAATGAGAATTTAGACAAAAAGGAAACAACAAAAAAAACTGTAGATAAAGATTTGAGTAAAAATTTAAAAAATTCTTTTATACAAAAGTATAAAGTATTTACAAATGAATATGATGAAATTAAAGAAGCTGAAGACTTAGAAAATGAAGAAGAAATTTCTAGATTACGAAAAAACTTAGATCAACAGCTGATTAGTTTACAAAATGTTATTGCTAAACTAGCAAATAAATTACAAAGGCAGCTTATGGCAAAACAAAATAGGTCATGGGAATTTGATTTAGAAGAAGGTGTTCTTGATTCTTCAAAACTTTCAAGAATAATTACAGATCCTTTTAATCCTCACTCTTTTAAAATTGAAAAAGAAACTGAATTTAAAGATACCATTGTAACTCTTCTAATAGATAACTCAGGATCTATGCGTGGTAGACCAATATCAGTCGCTGCTATTTGTGCAGATATTTTGTCACGAACTTTGGAAAGATGTTCTGTAAAAGTTGAAATCTTAGGATTCACAACAAAAAATTGGAAAGGAGGAAAAAGTAGAGAAAAATGGAATATAAATAATAAACCAACTAATCCAGGCAGATTAAATGACTTAAGACACATTATTTACAAATCCGCCGACAAACTGTGGAGACAATCAAAAAAAAATCTTGGTCTCATGCTGAAAGAAGGTTTATTAAAAGAAAATATAGATGGTGAAGCCCTTTTGTGGGCATTTAAAAGACTTAGAAAAAGAAAAGAAGAAAGAAAAATATTAATGATCATTTCTGATGGGGCGCCGGTAGATGACTCGACTTTATCTGTTAATTCAGGAGATTATTTAGAAAAACATCTCAAACAAACTGTTAAATGGATTGAAGAAAATTCAGATATTGAAATCTTAGCTATAGGAATAGGTCATGATGTTACTAGATACTATAAAAAAGCTATAAAAATTACAGATGTGCAAGAATTAGGTGATGTTATGATCAATCAACTAACAGAGCTTTTTTCTCCAAAAAAAAATAAAACTATACATTAATTTTTTTTTTGTTTTCAGAAATTTCTTTAATATAAGAAAGTAAAATTCTAAAAGGGATCAACATTATTAATGCTACCAAAATTTTTACAATTAAATCTCCCAAAGATAGAGATAGCCAATTTATTCCAGTTCCATAAAAAGCAATAGAGAAAAATAGAAATGTATCTATACCCGAACCTATAAATGAAGAAGTTAACGGTGCAATAAACCATTTTTTTCTTCTCAATTTATCAAAAATATTGATATCAATTAATTGGGCTGTAAGAAATGCTATACCAGATCCTAAAGCTACCCTTAAAGAGATTAAATCCGTATCACCAATTGAAAAATAAAATGTTGCAAGTAAGCCACAAAAAAAGCCAAAATATACAACTTTTTTAGCAGTTTCTTTTCCATATTTTCTATTCGATAAATCAGTTATTAAAAATGAAATTGGATATGTAAAAGCACCATATGTTAATAAATTTTCTAAATTTAAATATTTTACAGGAAATTGAACTAAATAATTTGATATAGTTACTATTAAACCTATTAATATCGCAAAAATAAAAAATAACTTATTCTTTATTTTTTCCATTAATAATTAAGCTTTTGCGATAACTTGTTTTTTTAATTTTTTCGCACGTAATGAAAGTTTAAATGATTTGACGCCTTTAAGATAAAAATCGATCCCACCTTTATAATCAACCGACCTTAGTGCTGAGTTACTAACATTTAATCTTATATTTCTTTTTAATAATTCGCTTTTAAAAGTAACCTTTTTTAGATTTGGTAAAAATTTTCTTTTTACCTTATTATTTGCATGGCTCACTTTATGGCCTTTTAAAGGAGACTTTCCTGTAAGTTCACATTTTCTAGACATATCTAAATTCCTAAGCAGTATATAGATGCAGTAGATAACGGAATCAAGTTAATATATTAAAATATTGACATCATTATCATCGGAGAATAGTTATATTCTTAGATTTTTAAATGAATACCACATTATCTATTGCTTTTTTAGCTGGTTTAATTAGTTTTTTATCACCTTGTGTTCTACCTCTAATTCCAGGTTACATCTCTTATATTTCAGGAACATCATTTAATGAGTTGAAGGAAAAAAAAAGTAATTTGATTGTTGTTAAAACAATTTTCTTCACGCTTGGGTTTTCTTTAGTCTTTATTGCTTTAGGTTCTACAGCTTCATTAATTGGTAATTTTTTTTTAGTAAATTCTGAGGCTTTTAGAATAATAGCCGGTATTATTATAATATTTTTTTCACTTAATTTAATTGGCGTTTTTAATTTTAATTTTATGAACAAAGACATAAGAATTTTTACTAATAAATATAGTAGTAACATGTCGTTTCCATTGCTTGTAGGAGCCGCATTTGGTTTCGGATGGACGCCTTGCATAGGTCCTATTCTTGGATCAATTTTAGCACTAGCTGCAATAGAAGAAAGTTTGAGTAAAAGTATCCTTCTGCTGACATTTTATTCTTTAGGTTTGGCTATACCTTTTATTATCTCCGGAGTTTTGATTGACAAATTTTTACTTTTTTCAAAAGGTTTTAAAAAATATGCTTTAACAATTACAAAAGTTGGTGGTGTCATTTTATTGCTAACTGGTATAGCTATTTTGACTGGACAACTACAGGTTTTAGGATTTTTTATATTAGAATATTTTCCTTCATTACAAAACTTTGGATAGATTAATTTAATTTAATAAATCTATACTCCTTTACCAATCACATCTTTTATGTTTTTTATACCTTCGGATTTTAAGATTTGAATTAATTCTTTTTTAATATCTTTTGCTGCTGAAGGGCCTCTATAAACAAAGCTAGTATAAAGTTGCAACAATGATGCTCCAGCAATAATTTTTTCATAAGCTGACTTTCCTGAATTAACACCACCAACTCCTATAATGGGAATTTTACCTTTTAATTGTTTATAAAATTTTTTGATCATGTTGGTGGATATCTGCTGTAAAGGTTCGCCTGAAAGACCTCCTTCTTCTCTCCTGGCCTCGCTTATTAAACTATCTCTATTACTATCTGTAGTGTTTGTAAGTATAATTGCAGAAATATCATTTTTTAATGCCACATCTATAATTTCGTCAATGTGATTGTCTTTTATGTCTGGTGACACTTTTAATAATAAGGGAATGTTTGTTTTACTTTCTTTTTTTATTTTATTAAGAGAAAGTAAAAGATCTTCGAGTTTTTCTTTATCATGAAAATTTCTTAAATCTTTTGTATTTGGTGAAGAAATATTAATAGTAATATAATCCGCTATATCAAAAAAGTTTTTTAATCCTAAGCAAAAATCATTTTTTTGGTCTTTTGTATTTTTATTTGGGCCTATATTAATTCCTAAAATACCCTTTTTTTTCTCAGAAATAATTCTATTTTTAACTTTCTCCATTCCATCATTATTGAAACCCAGTCTATTAATTAGAGCACCATCTTCTTTTAACCTAAATATTCTAGGCTTTGGATTGCCAAATTGTTTTAAAGGAGTGATTGTTCCTACTTCAACAAAACCAAATCCTAATTTTAATAGTGAATTATATACCTCGGCACTTTTATCAAAACCTGCCGCAAGGCCAATTGGATTAGGAAAATTTTTTCCTAATAGTTCAATATTTAATATTTTCTCATCTTCTACTTCAAACATTTTACTAGGTAAAAGATTTAGTTTTAGTGATTTGATGGCTAAATCATGAGCAACTTCTGGGTCTAAATTGAATATAAAAGGTCTTAATATAGAAAACATTATTTAATATATTTATTTATCAGTTCAATACTTTCTTTAATACCAAAAAAACTTATAAAAAAACCCATTCTTGGTCCGTCTTGATCACCGAAAATTATTTCATAAATTGCTTTAAACCACTCCCTTAGGTTTTCTTGATACCCATTATCTTTGCCAACAGAATAAACAATTGTTTGTATAGCCTCGGGGTCAATTTGATCTTTGCAGTTTTTTAATCTTGTAACTAAATCTGCAAGGGCTTTTTTTTCTTTTTCATTAGGTTTTCTATATTTTTTTTTAGGCTTAACTACATCTGTATAATACTTTAAGGCATACTCAACTAAACTATCTAAAATAGGGTGTTCTTGAATTTTGATATCTTTTTTATATTTTTTTATGAATTTCCATAAAACATCTTTTTCTGTTGCATTGCTAGTTCCAACTAAATTTAATAATACAGAAAATGGCATAATAGATTTTTCTTGTGGAGGATTACCATTGTGAACATGCCAAACAGGATTTAGTAATTTTTGTTTATCATTTTGCGTATTAAATTTATCTATATTAGATAAATATTCATCAACAGCTTTGGGAACTACGTCGGCATATAGTTTTTTTGCTCTTTTTGGATTTTGATACATATACAAAGATAAACTTTCAGGCGAAGCATACTTTAACCATTGTTCTATAGTTATTCCATTTCCTTTAGATTTAGAAATTTTCTCACCTTTTTCATCTAAAAACATTTCATATGCAAAACCATTAGGACTTCTTTTACCCAATAGTTGACAAATTTTATTAGAAAGAATTGCACTTTCAATTAAATCTTTTCCATACATTTCATAATCAACATCAAAAGCATACCATCTCATTGCCCAGTCTACTTTCCATTGTAATTTACACTTTCCATTTATAATTTCTGTTTCTATTTTTTTTTCACCATTTTTATAAATAATTTTTCCTTCATTTTTTTTTATTTCAATAATTGGTACCTCTAATACTTTTCCAGAGTCAGCGCATATTGGTAAAAATGGACTATAAGTTTTTTTTCTTTCTTTTCCTAATGTAGGAAGAATAATATTTTTTATTTCATCATATTTTTCTAAAACTAAAAGTAGAGCTTCATTAAATAATCCTTTTTTATATATTTCAGTTGAGCTTTTAAAAGTATAATTAAAGTTAAACTCATTTAAAAACTGTTTTAGCATTTCATTATTATGTTCTCCAAAACTTTTATATTTTTTAAAAGGATCTGGTACACTCGTTAAAGGTTTGTGTAAATTTTTTTCTAAAATTTCTTTATTTGGAATATTATCTGGCACTTTTCTTAATCCATCCATATCGTCTGAGAAAGTAATAATTTCAGTTGGGATATCAATTATTTGTTTAATTGCATTTACCATCATTGTGGTTCTTGCCACTTCTCCAAAAGTTCCTATGTGAGGCAAACCACTAGGGCCGTATCCAGTTTGAAGTGTAATTTTTCCATTTTTTTCAAAAATTTTTTTTCTTTCTTTAACTAATTTTCTTGCCTCAACAAATGGCCATGAACTTGTAGCTTGAATTATTGATTTATCTATCACGTTATTTAAGATTTATTAAATTTTGCAGTTAAAATATACATATAATAAGTTTTTATTATGTTGAATTTCGAATATTTTTAAATAACCTCCGGTCTCAAAAATGAATAATAATAAAACTGTTTTTTTTGCTATTGGCATACTCCTAATAATTCTAGGAACAGCTATGCTTATACCATTTTTTGCTCAATTTTTATATGATGAGAAAAACAGCAGTTTTCTATCATCGGCTGCAGTAACAATATTTATAGGAATACTTTTAGTACTTACCAATTTAGAAGAAAATAGAAAACTTAACTTACAACAAGCTTTTTTGTTAACAACGTTTTCATGGATAGCTATAGCAATTTTTGGATCTCTTCCTTTTTTATTATCTGGACTCAAATTGTCATTCGTTGATGCTTTTTTTGAGAGCATGTCTGGAATAACAACGACAGGATCAACTATCATTACAAACTTAGACTATGCACCCAAAAGTATTCTTCTATGGAGAGCTATATTGCAATGGCTTGGAGGCATAGGTGTAATCGTTATGGCTATAACAATACTTCCATTACTAAACGTTGGAGGAATGCAATTATTCAAAAATGAACAAGTTTCAGATACTACTGAAAAAATTTTACCGAAAACTCGTGAAGTTACTTTAATAATTTCATCAATATATATTTCTCTAACATTTTTATGTGGAGCAGCTTATTGGTTTGCTGGAATGAATATATTCGACAGCGTTGCTCATTCAATGACAACTATAGCTACAGGGGGCTTCTCTACTTATAGTAGTTCCATCGGTTATTTTCAAAACCCAAAAATAGAGTTAGTTTCAATAATATTTATAATATTAGGTAGTATTCCATTTATTGCTTATTTAAAATTTGTAAAAGGCGATAGAAAAATTTTTTTTAAAGACTCACAAATTAAAGGGTTAGTATACATTTTAATCATTTCTGTTTTATTAATGTTTTTCTACTTATTATTAAGCAATCAAGAATACACCTTTTCTGAAAATTTAAGAATATCAGCGTTTAATGTAGTCTCTATTTTATCTGGAACTGGATATGTAACTTCTGATTTTGGTTTATGGGGAAAATTTCCTTTAATATTTTTTATTTTTTTAATGTTTCTTGGTGGATGTGCGGGATCAACTACATGTGGTATAAAAATTTTTAGGTTTCAAATTCTGGGCCTTTTTATAATAAACCAAATCAAAAAGCTTGTTTATCCTCGTGGAGTTTTTTCCATTAAATATAATAGTGAAAAAATAAGCGATAAATTCATTAACTCAATTATAACATTCATATTTTTATATTTTTTCATTTTTTTTATTTTAGCAACACTTCTATCTTTAAATGGTTTAGATTTTGTAACGGCACTATCAGGGTCTGCATCGGCGATATCTAATGTTGGACCTGGTTTAGGTGATGTTATTGGTCCTAATGGTAATTTTAGTAGTCTACCTAGTTTTTCTAAATTAAGTTTGTCTTTAGGTATGCTTCTTGGTAGATTAGAATTGTTTGCAGTATTAGTTTTGTTTTTTCCTTCATTTTGGAAAAAT